>NPIF01000308.1_pt1 | contig 67396 bp, 50 predicted proteins | sample 8637461 | NCBI WGS metagenome assembly NPIF01 (sample SAMN07420641, study PRJNA396082) | bioreactor metagenome | isolation source: sample BR12 brine-fed electro-methanogenic bioreactor BR | place: Japan: Kochi | collected 2016-12-09 | reverse complement strand
TCGGGGAAGCAGTTGGCCGGGCAGGTGGAGCCCATGCCCTGGTACTGGCCGTTGGAGTTGGCGCAGGCGATGGGGCGGAGTTCGCGGCAGTCGGGCCCGTTGCTGTCAATGCAGCAGGCGCCCTCGGCGCAGACGAAACCGGAGCAGGCGACGCCGGCGCCCTGGAATTCATCGCGGGGATCGGCGAGGCAGTCAGCTTCGGAGGTGACGATGCAGCCGCCGTTGTGGAGGCAGCAGGCGCCGTTGGAGTCGGTGTCGCAGATGCCCGGATTGTCTTCGCAGGCCATCCAGCCGCTGGTGCCGGCGGTATCCTCCTTGAACGTGCCGCCACGATTCTCGCAGAGGAGCCGGCTTTCGACTTCACATTCGCCCAGAATACAGCAGGCGCCGACTTCGTCGAGGCAGGCGCTGTGGATGCAGGGTTCACCCTCGAACCAAGCGTGACGGTAACAGCGCCGATCCCCCTCGATTAAGGGGCAATAGGTACCATTGGTGTCGAGCATGTAGCCGTTCGTACAGGCGCCGACACCGGTGGTATTCACACATTCGTACTGATCGCAATCTTCCTCGATCGTGTCGGTGCAGTTCAGACCATCGCAGCAGGCCCCGAGTGGCTCGCATCGATTGGGTCCGCAGGCAACGCCGACGCCCTGGAAGACGCCGGGGGTATCGAGCGTGGGGTCAAGTTCGCAGTCGTAGCGGTTGACCTCGTCGCAGAAGCCGTCGTAGTAGCAGCAGGCGCCGAGGTCGGTGCTACATGCATTGCTGGTGCCGGAGACACAGGTGGTGCCGTCGCCTTTGTAGACGCCGTCGAAGAAGGTGCAGTTGTCCTCCGTGTGGATTTCGCAGCCGAGGCCGGTAATGCAGCAGGCGCCGAAGCCGATGCAACTGTCCTCTTCGAGGGCGCAAACGGTGTAGAGGCCGCGGAATTCGCCGCCGAGTTCCTCTTCGCAGGCGTTGGAGGTGACGTCATCGACGCAGCTCGCGTCGCCGAGGCAGCAGGCGCCGCCGGGCTCGCGGAAGCACATCTGCATGGAGAGGGCGCCGGCGGGGAAGAAGGTCACTCCGTTCAACTGGTGCGAGCCGGGTCCGCCGGGGTTGGGCGGGTTCTGGAAGAAGCCGAAGCTTCCGCGGACGAGGCCCTTGCAGAAGCTGCGGGGATAGTCCTGCTGGTCGCGGCGGCCCTCGATAGGGGACTGCTGCCACCCGACGGCCACGGCGAAGAAGGTGGTGACGGGCGCGCCGTTGCTGGTCTTGGGGATGAGGGGGACGCCGGAGCCGCCGCGGAGTGGGCCGGACGTGTAGAAGCCGCGGCCTTCGCCTTCGATGTCGACCTCGACGATCTCAAGGGCGGTGTAGGAGCCGCCGGGACCGTCGATGGTCTCGCGATAGATGCCGAAGGTGACGGACTGCGTGCCGTTAAAGTCGCCTTCGAATTGGATTTCCTCCAGCAGCGTTTCCTGTGACATGGAGACGACGTTGCCCATGTAGATAGTGGGGTAGGGCAAGGACTGGACCCAGCCGCCCATGGCGCAGCAATTGGTGGCCCGGAGTCCGTCGCCCGATCCACCCGAGGGCGCGAGGATCTCGTGGGGATCCACCGGCGGAGCGGTGTCGGCGAAGGGGTCGGGGCCAGGCAGGTCCCAGGTGGGGGCCGGGGGGTTATCCGCCGCCCAAGTGAGCGTAGAGGCCGCGCAAAGCGCGATGACCGTGGCCGTGGTGACTATCCAGGAACGTGTCCATGCAGGCGCTGGGCGCATGATAACTCCCCTCGAAGACAGAGCGATACGGAATGTCGTGGTGAGGCTTCGTTTCCCACTGGGGCACCGGTAAACCGGGTCGGCGGCGTCCGGTCTCACGCCGGACGGGCCTGTGCGGCGCCTCGTTGCCAAAAGTTGAGCTTTCCGACTCAACGGAGTTTATCCAGTATACCAGACGGCCAGTTGGCGGACCACAGGTCGGCCCGGCCTTTCCAGTTTCATCGGCCGCGTGGCGGCGTGCTGTGGTAATTTCCGGGGCAGTCGGGGCGGGGCTTCTTTCCACCGTCCGAGCCGTCGGGGTTTATGGGACCTCGGCGTATTTTGTGCCCGGGCCGGCACGGCGAGAGTGAATGCTCGCGGGGCCTCCGGGCGGGCTCCTGCCATGTTGTCTTGGTAGACCTGCCGGCTGCTGCGGCCTGCGCGCCCGCAGCGCCGGCGCTTGCGGTCTTGCCTGCCGCGTTGGGGGCTCAGTTCGAGCGCAGGTCCGAGTATTTCTCCACGGTCATGGCGCCGATCCGCTCGGGCCGCTCGGCGCCGAAGTACATGGGCAGCCGGTCGACGGTGGTCTGGAAGCGGATGGCGCGTTGGTCGACGGCTTGGCGCGAGATTGCGGACAGATCCTGGATTTCGGTGAAGTTGGTGACGCCGGATTCCGGTTGCGGGACGTACGCGCCCCGGATCACGCCGTAAATGGTGAACACGTGGGATTTGGTGGTCACCCAATCTTCAAGCATGACCAGGTTGGCGACGGCCTTTTCGAAGCACTGGGTGACGTCCGTTCCGTCGTAGGTGCTCTGCACGGCGGCGCCGTCATCGTTGTCGCGGAGGCTGCTGTCGACCCGGGCGTTGATGTAAGGTTCCTCGTCGGCGCGGACATTAAGCAACTCGCCGACAGTGAGGAAGCCGTAGCCGTGGCGCGGGTGGAACTCGGTCTGATCCGCATCGCTGGCGTGGGGGTCGCGGGCGGTGAGGTAGTCGTCGACGATGGCGTAGCCCCAGGGCAACTGGGCGGGGCCGCGGGCTTCGCGATAGGCGACGATGCCCTGGGCGAGGTCGTCGCCGAGGACGGCCGGCCAGGCGCCGGTGAGCGTCCGGAGGGTGTCTGGGTAGGTGGAATTGAGCCAGGTGTCGAAGCGATCGGAGGGAATCATGGGCAGCCCGGCCAACACGCGCCAGGAGGCGGTATTGATGTCGATGCGACCGGAGACGCGGAGGCCTTCCTGATCGACCGGCGGATAGGTGAATTCGCAGGTGGGATCGAGGGAGTCGGCCGGATCCGGGCAGGGGAAGAGCGGGATGGCGGTGAAGTAGTCGAAGAGCAGTTGGCCCCAGGGCAGCGCTTCCAGGCCGTCGGAGCGGCCGGGCACGTGGGCGGGGGCGGTGCTGTTCCAGCCAGGGACCATGTGGTAGCGGGGCGGGAACAGTTCCTGGTCAGCGGGATTCGGGGCGGAGTCGGGATCGAGGGCGTAGAGGTCGAAGACGGGCATGCGCCCGTTGTCGATCTGGTTGTACTCGTTGGCGATGTTGTGCGGGTTGCCACTGGGGTCGTGGCCGACGAGGTTGACGTGGAGACTGTTGAACGGCGAGGTCCAGGGGGTGCTTGCACCGGCGGGGTCGCTGGGATCATAGACGTGGGCCATGCGGGACATGAGCAGCATGGCGCCGGTCGTGGGGAACGCGGTGGTGAACAAGCCGGTGTTGGCGACGTCCAGATGGACGGGGTAGACGGTCGTGTTTTCGTACGCGCTGGTGGTACCAGCCTGATTGGTAACATTCAAGTTGGTCGAGTTCAACTCGCCTGCAACGGGCACCGTACAGCGCCAGAAGCTGACGGCCGACGACGCGGTCGTGTCGCGCTGCCAAGAGCGGATTTCACCGATTAACTGGGTTCGGACCGGGTCAGGCGATGGCGTGACGTGGCCTCGAACGTCGAACTCATCGATGGCGATGTTGACGACGCCGGTGCCAGTGTTGATCGCGCGCATCAGCTGAATGCGGGAGGCGTCATCGAAACCCCACAGGTTTCCACCTTGCGAAGCAAGTTCGACGACCGTGCCGCTCGCGGAGGGCTGCATGAAGCCACTCGAGTACAAGGTGGCGTAACCGCCGGCGGGGATCTGCAGCGCTGGGACCTTCGTCAAAGGCAAGCGCGGCAGCATGATCGCGACGCCTTCCTTGAACACGGTGGCGTCGTTGCCACTGCCCAAGGTGGCCGTTTTGTCTTGCAGGTAGAACGTGTTGGCTGGGATCGTGAGAGCAGTCGAATACGGGTTGTACAGTTCGATTGCGAACGAGGATTCATCCTTCTTGAGCGTATCGTCCGTCACTTCAAATGCCGTCTTCAGGTACAACTCGGTGATGAAGGGCTGGCGTTCGAAGCCGTAGGCGACCAGGGTGTTGGTTGCGACGGAGCTGTCGGCGCCGAGGATGGGGGCGCCATCGAGGCCGATGACCGGGACGGCCGTGGGCGTGTTGTCCATGTCGGCGAAGTCAATGAGGTTGGCGGTCAGCATTGCCGCTTCGACGGCGCGCACCCGGGCGTCAAGGTCGGGATCGTACGACTTGTCGGATTTATAGACCCGCTGGCGCTGGGTGAGCATGAGCAGGAAGGCATCCTGGATGGTGCGGCGGATGCGCTCGGCCTGCCCGGTGGTGGGGGCGGCCAAGTCGGTCATCGCCAGGCCGTGTTCGTTGAGCCAGCGATCGAGTTCGGGGAGGGACAACTTGATGCGGCCCAGGCGGCGGTCGCCGGACGCGTCGAGGTGGAACGGGTAGTTGTCCCAGGCGTGAAGGTTCGGATCGCTGGGATCGCCGTACTTGCGGTAATCGTCGTCGCCGGCCATGAGGGCGACCATGTCGACTCCGCTGGTGTTGCGCGGAGCACGGATGAGCAGGTCATCGTGACTGACGGTGGTCAGGTTGTGGGCGACGTCGTAGACGTCGTCGTCGACGAGGTTGCCGGAGCCGGTGGTGGTGGTCGGTGAGCTCGGGCCCTGGGCAAACATCATCGCACGCCAGGCGGCGTTGGCGGTGGCCACGTCGGCCGCGTCGTAGCTCCACCAGCGGCGCTTGGTCCACATCAGCAGATCCTCGGCCGACGCGCTCTGGTCGAGGGCATGGGGGCGGAGGAGCGGCTCGGTCATGCTCGCGATGAGCCGCGTGGTGGGCAGTTGCTGCGGAGGAATCAGCCCGCGGTTGCGCAGAAGCCACTCATTGGCTTCGGGCGAGAAGCCCTCAGGGGGGAACAACTCTTCGTCGGTCGGTTCGCCGCCCAGTGGCGTGGTGCTGTAGCGGAGGACGGTGCGCCTGACCGACATGGGGGAGGCGTTGAGGTTGGCCATGGCGCCATGAGGCACGATGCGCAGGGCGACGAAGAGGTCGTTTTCGTCGCGGCGGCCGGGCAGGGCTGCGGTCCCGGTGAGGCCCACGACGTTGGGATCGCGCAGGCGGGAGGCCACGGCGTCGTACACGTCGGTGGGCAGCAGGCTGCGCGGCAAACGGAACTCGAACGCGTCCGCAACGCCGTCGCCGTCAGCATCGGCCTGGAAGTATTTGTAGCCCTCGTAGGAGGAATAGGCGCTGCGCAGCGGGTTATCCGCGTGAACCGCCAGGGACAGTTCGGGCGTGTCCGGGTCGTAGGTGGCGGTGATGTGCAAGGGCGTGGGTGCCCAGTCTTCGGGGTCAATGAAGGCGCGGCCCGGCTCGATGCTGGGGCGCAGGTTGACCATGGCGACAGCGTCGGCGTGCAGCTTCCATTCGGAGTGGAGGACGCCGTCTTCGTCGGGCGCCTCGATGGGCTCGGTGACGCCGATCCAGGGATGCACGCCGGGGATTTCGGCAACCGTTGGCAGGGTGAGGACGCAGGCGTTGGTGCCGAGGTTGTCACAGGGGACATCGGGGAGGCCCTGCTGGTGCATGAGCAGCGGGCTTTCCGGACTGGCGGGGATGCCGTCGCGGCCCATGAAGCCGGCGGCGAGGGCGTCGGTGGCGATGCGTTCGGCCTGGCGGACGACCTCGAGGTTCTCGCGGTCGGCCTGCATGGCGGAGATGTTCTTGCTGGAGAAGGTCACCTGGGTGAGCAGGGCGGCGCCGGCGACGAAGAGGATACCGAGGACGGCCACAACCAGGATGAGCACGACGCCACGCCGGCGCGGTGACCGGGTATGCGCCGGCCCTGTTCCGCGAACCAGAAAAAGAGGCTGCGGCATGTTGGCGGGACGCAACTTCGGGGGCGTCATCCTGTTCAGGTTGGACCGAATCGGTGGCTGCATGATGGCTTCGAATCTCCTGCTGTCGGGAGCGATCGGCCAGTGGGCGTTACGTCGGGGGGAAACACGGCGGCGTCGGGGCATGCTGCCCGCGACGCTCACATCCCCTGCGGGCCCGTGGCCGTCGCTGGTATTGTCGCAGCGTGCAACTGTCCTGTCTTGCGGCATGAGGGGGGCACCATGGAGGGTGACGCCCGCGTAAGACCACCAGATAAGGCATATTATCGGCCAGTGGGCGGGGGTGCAAAAGATCGCGGGAAATCGGGCGATACGAATGGGTTGGTGACAGGCCGTTGACAGGCCCCTGGGCGGTGATCGGCGGTGCAGCGGGCGTTTTTGGGTGGCTGCCCTCGGAGCTTGCGTGCTCGGGGTCGGACGGGGCTCAGCCGCGGCCCACGGGGAGGACCATGACGTGGCGGATGGGCTTGTCGAGTCGGCCGGCGGGGTCGTTGACGTCGACGGTGATGCGCAGGGCCTTGGGGAAGAGGGCGTCGGGCTGCTCGGGCGGCGGGGCGCAGGCGCCGCGGCCCGGAGCGAAGTTGCCCGCACAACTGGGGGCCGGGTTTCGGGCATAGAAGATGTGGGCGGGCAGGACGGTCAGGTCGGCGCCGCCGGTGGGACCGGGATCGGCGAAGCGCGTGGGGGTGTGCGCGCCGAGGCACATCTCGTAGAAGTCCGGACCGTTCATATTGGTTTCGCAATCCACGGAGGCCGGGATGGACATTGACGGATCGGCGGGGACCAGTTTGCTGATGACGCTGATCCAGACGCTGCGAACCTGACCCTGGCAGATGATGTCACCGGCGCACTCGTCGACGTAGTACTGCTGAAACGCCGACTGGATGTCCGCGACGTTCTGAGCGAAGTGGGCGGGATCGATCCAGATGATGCTGCTGGCGCCCGGGAGGTTCGTTCCGCGCAGCGGGCCGTAGTCGACGTCGCTCACGTCGAGGGCCCACTCGACTTTGAAGCTGGCGCAGTTGGGCAGGAAGTAGTGGCCCAGCCGCTTGGACTGGGTGTAGGGCGGCGTGGGGTCGACCAGAGACGGCTTGATCAGGCGGATGAGCGCCCCGGGGTTGTCGTCGTTGCAGTCGTAGGTGGGATCGGGCAGCAGGTTGACGACGTCCCGCTGGTAGTTGAAGCTACCGCCATTGATGATGTAGTCGCGCCGGCCGTCAAGGATGTAACCGTCCTTGGGGATGCGGTTGTCGTACTCGGGATCGGCGCCGGCGACGGCGGCGACTTCGTCGGCGTCGTCGTCGAGGGCATCGGCGGGGTAGTAGGGCTCGGCACTGGCGGCGGCCGCGAGGTTCTGGTCGACGATGAGCACGCTGCGGCGGCCGAGGAGCCAGGTCTCGGCGGGGGCGACGGACCGCCAGTCGGGCGGGGTGCTGTTGTCGGCGGGCATCATCGCGTAGGTCGGCATGCCGGTGGTCGCATCGAGGCCGCCGAAGCGGAGGTTATCCTTGTTGAGTGCCGAACTGCCGTCCTCGGCAAACCCCTCAATGGCCGTGAAGGAACCGTCGACGTTCATCTCGCCGACGGTGGCGTGGCCGTAAACCACCATCTGCAACCGCCCGCTGACCCGCGGATCGGTGAAGCTGACGCCAGGCTTGGCAGTGAAGAACATGACCTTGTCGCCGCGCGGGAGGGTGTGGACGAGGTTGCCGGATGCGTCGATTCTCTCTCGCTCGGGGTCGCGGTTCCTGGTGTAGCGCACGGTTGCGTCGTCGTTGCCCGGATCCGCCAATTCGCGCTCGTCCTCGGTCCAGAAAACGTTCATCTCATTGCCCTGAATGAGCATGATGGAACGGCTGGGCTGGACGTAACGCAGGTCTTCGCGGAGGGAATCCTCGAGGGCGCGGATGGACTCGCTGACCTCGATAAGGGCGTTGGCCTGGCCGGAGGACTTGAGGGTAAGGGCGAAGATCGACCCGGCCATCACCATGAGGATACCGAGGATGCCGATCGAGACGATGAGCTCGACGAGGGTGAAGGCGCGCAGGGGCGTGGTGTGTGGCCGGCGGCGGGATGGGATTGTCGTGTGTCGAGCGAACATGGCAAAAGCCGATTACGAATTACGAATTACGAATTACAGTACAACTCGTGGCGATCACTTTCAGTCGGCGTTGATGACCAGCTCGCGGATGGTGACGTCCACCACCGGCGGGGATCCGTTGAACAAGGGACGGTTGCCGGCGCCGCGGACGGCGTCGACCGGCGGCGGAAAGACCCAGTAGAAGCGGTGCTGGGGTTCCTGCTCGCACTCGAAGGGTGGATTACCGGGGTAGCTCGCTGCACAATCTGTGGGGTCCGGTTGCCAAGCCCAATAGCGTTCCCAGTTCTGCCTGTACTCCTGAAAATCAGCCGCCATGGGCTCGTACTCAGGCTGGTTGAGCACGTCAATGTAGTTGTAAGCCTTGTCGAGCGTCAGCGTGGTCACATCCGTGCCGTCGCGGCGCTGGACGACCCGGAAGACCTGCCCGGTGCGATCGTCGATCAGCGCGGCGCCTTCGGCCAGGATGTCCGAGCGAATGCCCCCGGGCGTCACCGTGATCTCGGAGGCCACGCCGGCCGCGGCATTGCCGGGGTCGGGAATGATCAACTCCGCCCCAATGCGCCAAGGAACGGGCAGCAACAGGTCCTCCGACGGAGCGAGGGCCTGCGGATTCCATGGGTCGGCAACGGGCCCGCTGGCATTGTTGGGGTTGTAGCCCACCTGCTGGGCGTACCGTGCGTTGACCGGCCGCTTGAGCGTCACGTAGTACGCCGACAGGCGTCGCGGGCGGCGCAGGGCAGCATCCGCCAGATTCTTGTCACCCGTTGTCGGGGGGCCGGGCATTTGGCTGAAGCGGTAGAAGACCGTCCAGCAATAGCGGCGCGACTCGAAGCGGTCACTCCAAAGCTGGGTCTCGGTCAGCGATGCAGTCGCCGAGTCGGGCCGAGCTGGCAGCGTGGGATAGAGTCGGACGTGGGCGCGGTACTGCGGTTTCGGAAGGTCAAATGGCGCGTTGCCGGTCGTGCTCCAGTAGTTGCCGAACCCGACGGTGAAATCCAGGTTCTCCCATACCGGTTTGAGATTGTCTTCCAGGCGCCATGCGGCGTCCGTGACGGGGCTGCCATCACTGTCCACCGACTCACCCGTGCTCGCAAGGTAGTTGCCGCCGTTGAGATGATGCACCCGCGTGTCGGGGTAGGAACCAGCCTCTCCCGGCAGGTTCAACGCGGGGAACCAATCGCCAGGGTAGAACGAGGATGGCATGCCTTGCTGGCCCATTTCCGGGGTCATCGGGCGCGTGAGCATCTTCACGTGTAACTCGGCGGTGTCGCTGAGGGCGGGGGCGAGGGTGGCTTCGGCCACGTCGCGGGCCTTGAACCAGGCGATGGGGAACATGCTCGAGGTGATGAGCAGCCCGATGCCGAGAATGACCACGGCGATCATGAGCTCGGCCATGGAGAAGGCACGGCGCTGCGCGAATGCTGGATGCTGAATGCTGAACGCTGAATGTTGGGCTGCGCGTGCTGAACGCTGAATGCTGAATGCTGAATGCTGAATGGGGTGCGCGCGCCGGGTCGTGCTGCGACCCTTACGGCCTTTGCCCCGTTCACTCATCGATTTGCCATCAAAGTTGATCATTGCTTCGGTTCATTCAGCATTCAGCACTCATCATTCGTCATTGCCTTACTGCAATCCCTTGATGCCCATGATGATGTCGCCGGTGTAGCGGGCGATGTAGAAGGGCCGGCCGTCGGTGAACAAGTGCTGCCGCAGGATACCCCCGGCAGTCTCGCCCTGGAGGCCTTCGACGGCAGAATCGTCGTAGACCACGAGTCCGTCAACGCTGATGAAGTTGGCGGCCATGCCGTTGTCCAGGATGACCAGGTCGTAGAGCGGGTCGCCATTGAGCGGGTCGACGTCGACGTCGTTGCCGCCCTCGAGGTAGTACGTTGCGACCTGGCTGCCGATGTCGAGTTGGGTCACGTCTCCCCGGATGTAGGGGGAGACGATGTCGTCGATGTTGGGATCGTGAATCAGGACCGGGTGCTCGTGGAGCAGTTCACCGTTGGCCCCGAAGATGACAGCAAAGAAGTTGCGGTGGTAGTTGGGGGTGCGGTTGCCCGAGGTGCGAATGAAGTCGCTGTTGCCCAGCATTTCGCGATTGGCCGGGGTGTTCTCGCCGACGGCAACTTCCATGGCCCAGGCGGATGCGACGCGATAGGGCGAGGGGATGGTGTAGATTTTGTCGCGGACCACGCGGAAACGGTTGATCGTCATGGGCTGGGTGATTTCACAGCCGGCATTCGGGTCACAGTCGTCTTTGTCGAAGTTGCGGCCGGCGGCGTCCGTGCTGTAGGGCGGATCGGCCTCGATGAAGACGACGCGTTGGACGTTTTCGACGGGATCGACGTAGAAGAACAGCCCGCGTTCGCCGGTGCGGATGGCCTGGGAGCGGGCGCTCTGGAGGAGGCCCTTGACCAGGTTGATGGCGCCGGACTCGTTGCGCTGGGACCACATCGCCGCGGCCCCCGGGAACACGAAGGCGGCGAGGATGCCGATGATGGCGATCACCGTGATCAATTCGATCAGGGTGAAACCGGGTCGGATCCTGTTCGCTCGGATCGCATCGTGATGTCGGTAGCGACGTGTCATGGCGCGTTGCGTCCTTACTGGCGAATCCGCTGGGCGAAGAAATCGGACGAGTAGATGTTGTCGTCGTTGAACGGGTGATTGATCACGTGGTCTTCATCGGGGCGCCACCAGTCGCCGACCATGGAGGAGTCGCCTTCGAGGTTGATGGTGTCGGCGGCGAACTGTTCGTTTCCGTTGGGGCCGTACGAGACCAGGACCGCGCCGTCGCTGTTGTCGTGGACGAAGGCGTTGGAGGCCTGGACGCGCGGAGAGTATGGCTCGCCGCCGCAGATGCAGGTGGAGAAGTACTCCAGGGGAGTACCCCAGGCATCGACGAGGTAATCCAATGGAATGGCCTCGCTGTTGTCATCCGGGCGGTACTGATACAGGATTGGTTCATCAGCGGCGCGCACCCAATACTTCGGAGAAATGGTGTCGAGGATCTTGGATGCCTTGGGCGAAAACAATCGCATCGACAGAACCATGGCCCGAACGTCCCCGTGTCGTAGTCCCTGGGGGCTATTTAGCTGGCCGGTGGAGTTGTTTCGTGCGTCATCGAAATACCGCGGCGCGACGGGGCTGCCATCCTCCAGAAGTACACCAGTGTTGCGCAGCGCGACGGTGCAGCCAGCTGCAGTGCTTCCGCCGGCCTGAAGGACATGGGGGTCGTCCGGCGGGTAGCCGTTAAAGCGGTTCTTGGCGTTGGGTACGCTCTGATGGTTCACCTCGCGGCGGTACTCGTCGAGCGCCAGGCTGAGTTTGCTCAGCAGTGCCTGCGTTTCTTTGGCTTTGCCGTGGTTGATGAGGGCGGGACCGCCGGTAAAGGCCAGAGTGGCCAGAATCGCAAGGATTGCGATGACGACCAGGATTTCAACCAGGCTGAAGGCGGCTCGTCGGCTTGTCGGTGGGAAATCGGGCATCATCGCTCTTTTCGTGCTTCGCGGTTGCCAGTGTCGGTGCCTGCCCAATCAACGGCTCCAGTTGACCACGTCGTCTTCGCTGCCGTAGATGCCGTCCACGCCGGCGCTGATCAGCAGATAGGTGTCGGGGTTCACCGGGCGAGGCGTCGTTCTGCTGGACTCGCTGACAATAAACGTATCGAACCGTCTGGCGGCTGGTTTGCGTCCGGAATCGGCCCTTCGTGCGAACATGTTGTCGCCGGGATAGAACGACCACGCCAGATCATGCACGGGCAGCCGCGCCTCCTGGCGCTTCACGGAGTGCCTCTCGAATACCACGGGTTTGATGCCGTAGTCACCCCAGCCGCCGATTTCCGCCGATGATGAGTAACCGGTGAGGAACCCGTTATCGAGCGGATTGTAGACGCCTGGTGTGCCATTCGGCGAAGCGACCATCAGCCGAGCGGCCGGACGGGCGCGGTAGTACAGGAAGGGGCGCTGGAATTTATCGACAAAGAATAACTGGCGAAGATCGTTGCCGCTCATGCTGCCCTCGTCCTGGGCAATCCCAGTGTCCAACAGTCCGACGGATTCGCCCTGGAAATTCGTTCCCCGCATGGGCCGTATCTGATCCAGCATGGCGCCGTCGACGTATGGTCCATATCGTGGCGCTGGTATCGGTCGGGTATTACCACTCGCGTAAAGATCCGTCTCATCGCCGGCGCCCGTGATCGCTTCCCATGGCGTATTGGGGATCGAACTGCTGAACCCAGCCGTGCCCTCGCCATCCGGACCGGCGAGCGCGTAGACCAGCAGGCTCGCGCCCGTGATACGGACGTCCCGGCGGCCGGACGTGACGTCGAACGGATCGTCAATGACAGGATAGCCGTCGTCTACCAAAATACTGCTCGTCGATGGTGGATAACCGCCGCCCAAGGCCGACTCTGCTTGAAAGAGTCCGAGCCCGGTTTCGAGCGAGTTCATCATTGCCTCCGAGGCGGCTCGCTTGGCTGCGTCTCGAGCGCGGGAAAAGCTGGGTACGGCGATGGTGATGAGCAGCGCGATGATTGCCACCACCACGAGCAACTCGACCAGGGAAAAACCTGTCTGCTTTGTCTTGCCTTGCATGCGTCCGAATCCCGTTTGCGCCATCGCCGCGGGCGGAGGTCGCCCTGACGAACTCCCTTGTTTGGTGGCGACGCTGGGGCCCGTTTGCGGGGCTTTGTTTGCTTCGCCGCTCACAACGACGCAGGGGCCGACCCGGTGGGTCGCGTCCCCTGCCTGCACTCGTGGGTCGGCCGACGTGGAAGCCGGCCGACCGTTCGTATTATTCAGCCACACTGCATGTCCGGCAACCTGCCGGCTGTCGGCGGGGCAGGTGGCCAGGTGTCTTAGCCCGTCATCGAGCTGATCAGGCTCACCAGGGGCAAGAACAGGGCGATGACGATGAAACCGACGATGACGCCGAGGACGGCCACCATGATGGGCTCGAGCAGCGAAATCAGGCTGCCCACGAGGGTTTCGACCTCGTCGTCGTAGTTGTCGGCGATTTTCAGGAGCATTTTGTCGAGCTCACCGGTTTCCTCACCCACCGAGATCATGTTGACGACGATGCCGTCGACGACCTTGGCGGCCCGCAGGGGGTCGGCGAAGGTGTCGCCCTCGCGGATGGAGTCGTGAACCTTGCCGAGGGCGCGGGCGAAGACCTCGTTGCCGGAGGTATCCTTGGTGATGTTGATGGCTTCGAGGATGGGCACACCGGCCGTTACCAGGGTACCCAGCGTCCGGCAAAAGCGGGCGACGGAGGACTTTTCGATGATCTGGCCCATGACGGGGATCTTGAGGAAGACGGTATCCTTGGCGAAGCGTCCGCCCTTGGACTGGTTGAGCAGCTTCATGAGGATGATGAAGGCCACGGGCGAGAGAAGGACGACGGCCCATCCGGGCGGCGTCCCGGTGATGAACCAACTGCTGACCCCGATGAGGATCTTGGTGACCTTGGGCAGTTCGGTGTCGAAGTCGACGAAGATCTCCTCAAACTTGGGCACCACGACGATCATGATCATGGTCACGATGCCGACGGCGAACATGATGACCACCGAGGGATAGATCATCGCGCCCTTGATCTTGGCTTTGAGGCGCTGGGCCTTTTCCATGAACTCCGCGAGGCGGAGAAGGATGACGTCGAGCACGCCGCCCGTTTCGCCGGCCGCCACCATGTTGACGTAGAGCCGGTTGAAGGCCTTGGGGTGCCTGCCCATGGCCTCGGAGAGGGTGGCCCCGCCTTCGACATCGTCGGCCACACCGATCACGGCGTTCTTGAGCGGACCGGGCTTCATCTGTTCGCCGAGGATGTTGAGGCTGCGGAGGATGGGCAGGCCGGCGTCCTGGAGGGTGGAAAGCTGGCGGGTGAACTGCACCACCTGCTTCTGCTTGACGCCGCCGATGGTGATGGCGCCGCCCTTCTTCTTGCCGGCGGCGGCGCCCTTTTTCTTGCCGCCCTTCTCCTTGATGCGGGTGGGGAACAGGCCGCGATTGCGAATCTGCTCGAGCGCGTCCTCGGCGCTGGAGGCTTCGATCTGGTCCTTGATCTCCTGCCCGGTCTGGTTCATCGCCTCGTAGAGGAAGGTGGCCATGATACTTCACCTCGTTGGTGCGCCCTGGTCTTGCGAGGGCGACGGACCTGGGTTCTGACGCGCGTGTGCCTCTGCGGTATTCCGATGGCGGGCACGGCCCGCCCTACATGGCGCCGGGGTCCGCCCGTTCTACGCGGTTCTGGGCGTCGCCCGTCGATTGCGTTTCTGCTCTGTGGCCGGACGCTGCATTTCGGAGACGGCCGGTCACTATGTCTCGAAGACGGTTTCTTTGACCACTTCCTCGATGGTGGTGACGCCGTCATAGATGCCGAGCAGGCCGCCGTCGCGCAAGGTGCGCATGCCGCGTTTGATGGCTTCCTGCCGGAGCAGCGACGATGACGCGTGCCGCATCACCAGCTCGCGCATGTGGTCGTCCATGACCATGATCTCGTAGATGCCCATCCGGCCGCGGTACCCGGTGTTGTTGCAGTAGTCACATCCGCGGCCGTAGTACAGCGTCCGGTCACCGACGTCCTCCGGGGTGAGGTTGAGCTCCATGAGCATCTCCTCGGAGGGGGTGAACTCGGTTTTACAGTTCGTGCAGATGCGCCGAACCAGTCGCTGGGCAACCACCGCTTCCAGTGTTGCTGTAATCAGAAAGCTCTCGAGCCCGAGATCCAGCAACCGCGCGATGGAGGACGGCGCATCGTTCGTGTGCAGGGTGGTGAAGACCAGGTGTCCCGTCAACGAGGCCTGGACGCTGATCTGCGCGGTTTCGAGGTCGCGGACCTCGCCAACGAGGATGATGTCGGGGTCCTGACGGAGGAAGCTGCGGAGGGCGCGGGCGAAGGTCATGCCGATCTCGGTGCGGATCTGGCACTGGCACAGCCCGTCGATGTCGTACTCGACGGGGTCCTCGGCGGTGAGGATCTTGGTTTCGGGGTCGTTCAGCTCGGCGAGGGCGGCGTACAGGGTAGTGGTCTTGCCGGAGCCGGTGGGCCCGGTGTTGACGATGATGCCGTTGGGTTTGCGGATGAGTTGGCGGAAGACGGACAGATCGTCGTCGCGCAGGCCGAGGCGGTCGAGGTCGAGGGAGACGTTGGAGCGGTCGAGGACACGCATGACGACGCTTTCGCCGAACATGGTGGGCAGGATGGCGACGCGGAGGTCGATGGGGTTGCCGTGCATCTGGAGTTCGATACGGCCGTCCTGGGGCATGCGGCGTTCCGCGATGTCGAGCTTGGCGAGGACCTTGACGCGGGAGGCGATGGCGGCGGCGATGTGCTTGGGCGGAGGAACCATTTCGTAGAGGACGCCGTCGATGCGGTAGCGCATCTTGAACTCGTCCTCGAAGGGCTCGAAGTGGATGTCGGAGGCCTTGTCGCGGATGGCCTGGAGGAGGACGAGGTTGAGGAGCTTTTTGACGGGGTTGGACTCGGCGGCTTCGCGGAGATCCTCGAGGTCGATGCTTTCGCCGCGGCCTGCGAGTTTGGTGAGGTCGGCGTCGGAGGAGATTTCGTCGATGAGTCCGGACATGGACTCGGCGCCGCCCTCGGGGTAGTAGCGGTCGATGGCGGACTGGAGCTTGGCCTCGTCGGCGATGGCGGCCTTGATGCGGTAGCCCAGCAGGGTCTGCATGTCGTCGGTGGCGTGGAAGTTGTCCGGGGACCCCATGGCGATGCTGAGGGTGTTGCGTTCGGGGTCGAAGGCAAAGGGGACGACCTTGTAGGTGGTGGCCATGGCCTGGGGCACGAGCGCGATGACCTCGGGGGGGATGTCCATGCCGCCGACATCGACCATTTCCATGCCGACTTGGGCGGCGAGGGCGACGTTCAGGTCTTCGCGGGTGATGTGGCCCAGTTCGACGAGGATTTCACCGATGGGGCGGCGGCGCTGCTTCTGGATTTCGAGCGCCTCGTGGACCTCCGCGCGCCGGATCTTACCCATCTTGATGAGGACGCGCCCGAGTTGGCGGCCTTTCAGTTGTGAGATGGGGGGCATTTTTTTGTCGGACATGATGACTTCACACTCCGCAGAGACATTCCGGGTTCGCCCCGGTGGTTCGATTGGGTCCGTTTTGCCCGCGGGGCGTTGGGGAGGCCGCCGCGGGCGGAAAAGTCACTCTTCGTCGTCGAGCTCAGTGACGACGCCTTCCGCCTGGGCAACACGGAGGACCTCCTCCGCGGTGGTAACCCCGCGGAGGACCTTCAGTTTGCCATCTTCGCGCAGGGTCCGCATGCCGGAGGTGATGGCGGCTTTGCGCAGTTGGCTGGCGGGCGCCCGATTGAACGCCAGCTCGCGCATCTCATTGTTCATCTGGAGCATCTCGAAGATACCCAGGCGGCCGTGGTAGCCGGAGTTGCCGCAGCGGGAGCAGCCCGCGCCTTTCGACAGATTTGCGCCGGTCAGTTCCTCCTGGGTGAAGCCGAGGAGGCGGAGCTTGAACTTGTCGGGGGCGGAATCAGGCTGCTTGCACTCCTTGCAGATGACGCGGATGAGGCGCTGGGCCATGATCGCCTGGATAGAACTGGCGACCAGGAACGGCTTGATGCCCATGTCGATGAGGCGGGTAACGGCCGAAGAGGCGTCATTCGTGTGCAGGGTGCTGAAGACGAGGTGGCCCGTGAGGGCCGCCTGGATGGCGACGTCGCCCACCTCGCGGTCGCGAATCTCACCGACGAGGATGATGTTGGGGGCCTGGCGGAGCATGGCGCGGAGGATTCGGGCGAATGACAGGCCGATGTCCTCGCGCACCTGGCACTGATTCATGCCTGTGAAATTGTACTCCACCGGGTCCTCCGCGGTGATGATCTTCTTGTCCGGGCGGTTGAGCTCCTGGAGGGCGGAGTAAAGCGTGGTGGTCTTACCGGAGCCGGTGGGGCCGGTGACCAGGAAGATGCCGTTGGGGCGGCGGATGATCCGCTGGAAGGTCTCGTAGTTGTCCTCCTCGAAGCCGAGGGCGCCGATGCCGACGTTGGCCGATTCGGGGCGCAGAATACGGAGGACGACGCTCTCGCCGTGGTAGGCGGGGCAGGCGCTGACGCGGAAGTCGATCTGCTTGCCGCCGAATTTCATCTTGATACGGCCGTCCTGGGGGACGCGCTTCTCGGCGATGTCCATGCCCGAGATGATTTTGAAGCGGGTCATGACGGCCGGCTGGATGTTCTTGGGGATGTCGTCGCGGATGTGGCAGACGCCATCGATGCGGTAGCGAACGCGGACGCGGTCCTCCATGGGCTCGACGTGGATGTCGCTCGCCCGGTTGCGGACGGCCTCGCCGATGATGTGGTTGATCAGGCGGATGATGGGGGCGTCGCCGGCCTGCTCGCCAGCGTCCAGTTTATCCTTCTTCTCCAGTTCATCTTGCAAGTCGATGCTGCGGTCGATGCTGGCATCGATGCTCTGCATGGTCTTGGAGAGGTCGTCGGTCATCTTGGTGAGGAACTCGTCGATGTAGGCCTTGACCTTGGAGGCCGGGGCGAGCATCGGAGTGAGTTCCTTGCCGAGACGGAACTTGAGGAGATCGAAGGTGTCGAGATCGAGGGGGTCGGTGATGATGAGGGCGAGGCGGTTGTCCTGCTGCCCGACGGGGAGCACGAGGTGCTTGCGGATGAGATCGGGGGGAATAAGCTCCAGGGCCTCTTTGGGGGGCGGATTGCGGTCGAGGTCGACGTATTCCAGGCCCAGTTGAGTTGCGAGGGCCTTCACGACTTCTTCTTCGTTGCAGAGTTCGAGCTCGACGAGGGCTTCGCCGATTCGCTTTCCGTTCTGCATGCCGTATTCGAGCGCCTGGGCGAGGGCGTTGTCGTCGACCACGCCCCAACTGAGCAGGATCTCACCGAGCTTCTTTCGCTGTTTCCGAGCCATCAAACGCGTTCATCCAGGCCAGATGGTAGTGTGCCGCGCGGGACGCCCCGGGGGGCGTGGCACGTGCGGGGGACGGTTACGACGGGTTTATCAGGCAGGATCCTGAACCGCCGCAGCCAACAGACTTTACCTGCCGTCTGGGAGGCGATCAAGCGAGGGGGCAAGGGGCGTCGGATGCGGTGGGACCGCGTTGACAGTGAATCGAGGCCATCTATCATGTCGCCTTCACAACCGATTATGCCTCACACTGTTTCTTTCTCCTATCGGAGTAGCTCAAGATGGCCAAATCAACCAAGTGGGTGTATTTCTTCGGCGGCGATAAGACCGAGGGCGACGGGACGATGAAGTTGCTGCTCGGCGGCAAGGGCGCCGGTCTCGCGGAGATGACGCGAATCGGGCTGCCGGTCCCCGGAGGATTCACCATCACGACGGAGGCCTGCGCGGTATACGCCAAGTCGAAGCGCTGGCCCGCCGGTCTCGAGGAGCAGGTCAAGCAGAACCTCAAGAAGCTCGAACGCGCCTGCGGGAAGAAGTTCGGGGACGACAAGAACCCGTTGCTGGTCTCGGTGCGCAGTGGGGCGGCGGTCTCCATGCCCGGCATGATGGAGACCATTCTCAACCTGGGGCTCAACGACACCTCGGTGGAGGGGCTGGCGAAGGCGTCGCGCAATCGCCGGTTCGCCCTCGATGCCTATCGCCGCTTCATCATGATGTACGGCTCGACGGCGATGCACATCCAGCGGGAAAAGTTCGACGACGCGTTCGAAAAGATCAAGGAAGAGCAGACGCGGCAGCGCATCGGCAAGCCGGAGAACGAGCTGGTGCTGGACACCGAGGTGAACGAGCAGGAGCTCGAGCACCTCATCGCCGACTTCAAGGCGATTTACAAGGACGCCACCGGCGACGACTTCCCGCAGGATCCGCTGGCGCAGTTGGAAGGCTCCATCAACGCGGTGTTCGGCAGTTGGATGGCGGAAAAAGCGGTGACCTACCGCAAGGTGGAGAAAATCACCGGCCTGGGCGGCACGGCGGTCAACGTCTGCCAGATGGTGTTCGGCAACATGGGCGAGGACAGCGGCACGGGCGTGTGCTTCACCCGCGATCCGAGCACCGGCGAAAACGAGTACTACGGCGACCTGCTGCTGGACGCGCAGGGCGAGGACGTGGTGGCCGGCGTGCGGACGCCGGTGAAGCTGTACGAGCTGAAGACGATCTTGCCCGAGGTTTACGAGCAGCTCGAAGCCGTGCGGGCCATGCTGGAAATTCATTACAAGGACATGCAGGACCTGGAGTTCACCTTCGAACGCGGCAAGCTCTACATGCTCCAGTGCCGCACGGGCAAGCGCAGTCCGGCGGCGGCGTTCCGCATTGCGGTCGAACAGGCGACCAAGCCGGTCCTGCCCCGGGCGGAGGTGAGCCGGCTGGTCAAGAAGAAATACCTGCCCAAAAAGTACGCCGACAAGGCCGCCAAGCCCGTGATCACCAAGGAGGAGGCCATCTGCCGCATCAAGGACGTGGACATCGAGCGGCTGTTCTACCCGATCATCGACCCGGACATCCCCAAGGACGAGCTGGGCAGCCGGCACATGGGCGCCGGGATCAACGCGGTGCCGGGGGCTGCGTCCGGCAAGGTCGTGTTCACCGCGGCCGAGGCGGAGGAAGTCGCCGCCGGTGGGGCCAAGGTCATCCTGGTCCGCAAGGAAACGTCGCCGGAAGACGTGGGTGGCATGCACGCCGCCCAGGGCATCCTGACCGCGACGGGTGGCAAAACGTCGCACGCGGCGGTGGTCGCCCGGGGGTGGGGCAAGTGCTGCATCGTGGGCTGCGACGCACTGCGGATCGACTACAAGGCCAAGACCATGTCGCTCAACGGCAAGTCGGTGCGCCAGGGCGAATACATCACGCTCGACGGCTCGAGCGGCGAGATTTACCAGGGCGAGATGGGGCTGGTGCCGCCGACCGAACCGGCCGAGTACCAGGAGTTGATGAAGTGGTGCGATGCAATCCGCCGGCTGAAGGTGCGGACGAATGCAGACACGCCGAACGACTCGGTCAAGGCGGTGAGCCTGGGGGCCGAGGGGATCGGGCTGTGCCGTACCGAACATATGTTCTTCGAGACGGAGGCGCGGCGGCTGGCGATCCAGGAGATGATCGTGGCGAATACCGAGGAAGCCCGGCGGGGCGCCTTGGATAAGCTGTTGCCGTTCCAGCGCGGCGACTTCGAGGGCATCTTCGAGGCGATGGACGGGCTGCCGGTGACCATTCGCCTGGTCGACCCGCCGCTGCACGAGTTCCTGCCGCAGTCGCCGGAGGACGTGCGCCGGCTCGCGACGCACGCAAAGGTGGATGAGCAGTTCATCCGCGAACGGGCCGAGCAGTTGCACGAGTCGAACCCGATGCTGGGGCACCGCGGATGCCGCTTGAGCATCACCTATCCCGAGATTCTGGAGATGCAGGTGCGGGCGATCATCGAGGCCGCCATCAACTGCCAGAAGAAGGGCATCAAGGTGCTGCCGGAGATCATGATCCCGCTGACCATCGACGCCAAGGAACTGGGCATTCTCGCGGAGCGGGCCCGGGCGCTGGCGGACGCGATCCTCGACGAGGAAGGCGTGCGGCTCAACTACCTGGTCGGCACGATGATCGAGACGCCGCGGGCGGCGCTGCTGGGCGACAAGATCGCCGAGGTGGCGGAGTTCTTCAGCTTCGGCACCAATGACCTGACGCAGACGACGATGGGTCTCAGCCGCGACGACGCCGGGCGGTTCCTGCCCGACTACGTCGACGAGACCAAGGCGGGCATCTTCTCCGACGATCCGTTCCAGGTCCTGGATCAGGACGGCGTGGGCATGCTGGTCAAGTGGGGCATCGAGCGCGGTCGGTCGACCAAGCCCAAGCTCAAGATCGGTATTTGCGGCGAGCACGGCGGCGAGGCCAAAAGCGTGAAGTTCTGCCACCAGGTGGGGATGGACTACGTGTCGTGCAGTCCCTACCGCGTGCCGATCGCGCGACTCGCAGCCGCCCAGGCGGTGATCGAGGAGAAGGCCGCGGGCAAGAAGCCGAAAAAGGCCGCAGCGAAGAAGACGGCCAAGAAGACCGCCGCCAAGAAGACGGCGAAGAAGCCGACGGCCAAAAAGAAAGTGAAGCGCTAAGACGCAAGCGTCGCGCCGGAAGGTGCGCTGCATTGTTGAAACATGCGAGGGCGGAGACGCGCGGCAACGTGCGGCTCCGCCCTTGCTTATGCGCGGGCGGTGGAGTTTCTCCCAAGGCTGCATGCCTCGCGAAGGGGTGAAAGTGCGAAAGTGTGAAAGTGAGAAAGTGTGAAAGTGAGAAAGTGAGAAAGTGAAAACGTGAGAAAGTGGAAAGTGTGCGCGTGGGGACGTGGGCTTGCGGCGGGGTAGCGGCCGGGACAATGCGCGACGCCGCGGGCCTCGCGTCGCCTCGGCGGCGGGGATTGCAGCACCTCAACGCCGACGGGTTTATGTGGCGGCGGATTGACTGGCCGGGTCGGGCTGGGGCGCAGCGGCATGAAGGGGGATGCGGAAGCTGAAGCGAGCCCACTTGCCGGGCTCGGATTCCGCCCAAACGGCGCCGCCGTGCAATTCGACGATCTGCTTGCAGAGGAACAGGCCCAGACCGCTGCCACGCTTGCCGCGGGTGGTGCGATTCTTGAGGCGGGTGAACTTGGCGAACAATGCGGCGCCTTCTTCGGGGGTGAAGCCGGCGCCCTCGTTCCAGACGGCCACGGTGACGTTCTGATCGTCGGTGTGCACCTGCAACCACGCGGTGGTTTTTTCCTGCCCGTACTTCGCGGCGTTGCTGAGGAAGTTGCTCAGGGCGATGCGGATCAGTTCCTGGTCGAGAGAGACGACCAGGTCTCGCGGGCAGTTGACTTCGAGGACCATGTCACGCGACTCAAAGAGCGGCTGGACGTCGACGGCGCACGGTTCGACGACGACGTCGTAGAGGTTGACCGGGGCAATTTCGGGGGCGAGTTCGCCGCGCTCGGCGCGGGAGAGATCGAGATAGTTCTTGACCATGTCCTGGAGATCCTCGCAGTTGCGCTTGATGCGCAGGAGGAAATCGGACGCCCGCTCCGGAAGCTCGCCGACGTAGCCCTGGTGGATCACGTCGATCATGCCCTGCATGGCGGCGAGGGGGGATTTCAGTTCGTGGGTGACGAAGCCCAGCGACTCCATGTAGTTGCGGTTGGCCCGGGCGAGCTTGGTATTGGCGTCGGCCAGTTCGTCGTTCTGCTCGTTGAGATGGCGGTCGCGCTCGGCGATGGCGTCCTGCATGTCGCGGAAGGAGAGGGCGAGGCGGCGGATTTCGCGGTAGGGGCTGGCGATGCTGACGCGCATCTCACGGTCGCCGAGGGCGACGTGGGAGGCGGCCTCGTTGAGTTCCTTGAGCGGCTTGGTGATGCGGTTGACGATGAGGATGGTGACCGCAATGGCCACGAGGCCGATGATGCCGATGCGGGAGAGCAGGCTGCCGATGGCCTGGGCGCGGTCGTGTTCGTAGGGAGCTTCGAGCAGGCCGACGTAAAGCATGCCGATGCGGTTGCCGTCGGGATCGAGGAGCGGCTCGTAGGCGCTGAGATACCAGGCGTCGACGACCCAGGCACGTCCGGACCAGGGCACCCCGGCCTCGAGGACCTGACGCTGGACCTCGTTGGAGACGAGGGTGTTGACGGCGCGGCGGCGGTTGGGCCCGAGGACGTTGGTGGCGACGCGGGCCCCGCGGAGGAAGATAGTGACGGTCCCGCGCGGTTTGCCCTGGTACTGACCGGTTCCGAAGACAAGTTCGCGGAGTTCGTCGACGAGTTGGAAGTTGAGGTTGAGGGCGCGCCCGCCGTAGAGGATGGCTTCGACCCGGCCGGTGCTGTCCACGAGCGGGCAGGCGACCCACCAGAAAAGGGCGTCGGTGATGGGCGGGTTGCCGTTGGGCGGATCGGTGGTGACGCGTACGGCGGCCTGGAGGGCGGGCCCGCCGATGGCGCCGAGGCGATCCTCGTTGAGCAGGACGGTTCCGAAAGCGAGTCGGCCGGTGAGGGCGCGGCGCAGGACGGGATCGGTGTCGACGGGGACCGGCGGGGCATCGTCGGGGTAGTTGCCCGCGACGGGCTCACCGGAGACCCGGCAGACGTTCAGCACGTGGAGGTCGAGGCGGTCGCGGAAGTGCTGCAACGTGGCTTGCAGGTTGGGATCGTCGAGCTGGATACCGGTGGCGACGGTTTCGATGCGCTGGGCGAGGAGGCGTTGGCGCTCTTCGTGGTAGGCCCGAAACGTGCCGAGGTCTTTGTTGACCCGTTCCTGGGCTTCGCGGCGGACGTTCTGGGTGATGCCGAGCACGCCGAACACGCCGACGAGACCGGTGGTCAAGGCGCCGAGAGAGAGCAGGAGAACAAGCAGTGCGGTGCGGATCGACATCGAGACTCTGGCTACGACTCCGAATGATGCGAACATCATCCATGTTGCATGGATGTCGCGCGGGCGACGTGGTCCGGCGCGATCACCGCTGAAGGTATCGGCCGATTCTGCGCCGGCCGACACGTCCCCTGTATTCTAGCGACTTTTGTTCAACGTGCGCGTTCACCGTCAGCCGCGTGGGCGTTATCGGTCGGCGCGGGTCCGTGCCGAGTGGGGGGCTATAATGGGGCGGAAGCCGAGAAGGCCTGGGTAGGCACTGCGCCGGCGCGGCGCAAGGACAGCGTCCGGGACTTGCGGCACGACTCCAACAACCGCAGCTTCACTGCATAATCTCTCGGGATCCGCGTGATCGACCTTCTGCGCGTACAAGACACGCCGTATCTTTCGCGACGCAACTACCTGTGCGAGATGCGCCACATCCTGCTGTGGGGGGTGGTGGCCGCGATGGTGGAGGGGCGCTTCGCGTCGATCGTGGTGGCCAACACGTTCGGCGGCGGGGCGGTGCTGATTAACATCGCGGCGACGACGCCGGTGGCGGCGCACCTGACGAGCCTGTTCTGGGGCACGCTGTGCATTGGTCGGGCGAAGGTGCGGTTGATGACGGTCGCGACCAGCGGGGTCGTGCTGGCGACGACCGCGGTGGCGATGACGCCGGACGAGGGCTGGGGGGCGTGGCTGTTCGTGGTGCAGATGGCCGCGGCGCAGTTTTTCATGACCGGGACGACCACGGTTCGGGCGGCGCTGTGGAAATCGAACTATCCCGGCTATGCCCGGGGGCGGATTTCGGCGCGGTTACAGGTGGCGCGGGCGGTGGCGCAGTTGACGGCGGTGGCGCTGGCGGCGTGGGCCCTGGGGGCTTACCCTGAGTTCTACAGGGTGTACTACCTGTTCGTCGGGGGGGTCGGCGTCGTCGCGATCGTGGTGCTTCAACGGCTCAACGTCCGGGGCGAGCGGCGCGAACTGGCGGACATCCGGGACCGGGCCGGGGAAGATTCCGATGCGCTGGTCGCGCCGGTGCGGTTGCGCGGGATGCTGTCGCCGCGAAATCTGCTGGGCAACGCGGTGCGGGTGCTGCGGGCGGACGTGCGGTTCCGCCATTACTGCGCAGCGCAAATGTGCTCGGGCATGGCCAACCTGATGGTGCACTCGGTGGTGGTGGCGATCATCGTGCAGGATCTGCTGGGGGCGGCGCCGGCGGCGTTCTGGCTGAGCGCGGTGTTGATCGAGGTGCTGCCCAAGGCGTTGCTGATCGCGACCATGGGGCGGTTTGCAGGTTATTTCGACCGGGTGGGGGTGGTGCGCTTCCGCGTGGTGCACGGGGCGTGCTGGGCGCTGACGATCCTGCTGGGCATGCTGGGGACGCTGGCGGTGACGTACGCGGAGGCGATCGGGCCGTATTACTTCCTCCTGGCGGTGGGGCTGTTCGCGTTGTTCGGGATCGTGCGCGGGGTCTGTTTTGGCGGCGGGGCGATCGCATGGAACCTGGGCCATTTGCATTTTGCCAAGTCGGCGGACGCGGAAGTGTATATGGGAATACACGTGTCCCTGACGGGGTTGCGCGGTTTGCTCCTGCCGACCGTGGGGATGGTGTTGTGGCACGCGATCGGGTGGCGGGTGTGGATCGTGTCGCTGGCGTTCAGCCTGTTGTCGCTGCTTTTGTTCTGGTTTTTGGCGCGGGCGGAGGCGGCGAACGCGGCGGCTGGCGGGGGGTCGCGGCCTTCGGGGGAGGTTCGGTAACTGCGGATTGACCGGGAAGTTGCGGGCGTGCGTGCGGCGCGGGCGAATCCGCGGCGGTACGGGCGACGTCTCGACGCTGGGCGCGGGGGCTGATAGAATGTCGGGCGTCGGGTACAGGCCGCACCCCCATCCGTTCCGAGTCGGCGCAGGATCAGCGCCCGCAGACAGGAGGCTTGCACGCTATGGCGGACATGGACAGGACGGACGATCCGGGCATCATCGAGAAAGTACGGCAGGAGCACAAGCGGCTCCAGGAGATCAAGTCGGCGCTGCTGGCGACGCTAGATCATTCGGCGGAGGACGACCCGGCCGGCTGGCTCGAGGAGTTGATCACCCGCTTCGAGCATTTCCGCGCACACCTGATCCACCGGATCGCCTTGAGCGAGATCGGGGGCTTTCTCGATGTGGTGCTCGAGCGGCGCCCGACGCTGGCGAGCCAGGTGGAGCATTTGAAGAGCTCGCACCAGGAGATGATCGAGATGGCGGGAGAGACGATGCGCGAGTTGCGCGAGCTGGACCGCAACCGGCTCGACTCGGTCACGCAGGCGGGGCTGCTGGTGAAGATGGCGCTCTCGGAGGTGAAGTACCACGAGGAGGCCGAGCAGTTGCTGGTCTCGTTCGTGTTTACCCAGGACACGGGCGTGGGGGACTGACTTCGGCGCCGCCCATTCGGCGCCGTCCAGATCATTGCAAAAACAGGTCGAAGTTTGTCTGCGTCCAGCCCCCTTGGGCGGGGCGCCGCCCGTCTACCGGCTCTGCGCTGGGCGCGGTGAGGACGCTGGCCAGGGGATCGTTTGGCCCGGCATGCAGGTCGATGGCGGCGAAGGCCAGGCGCCGGCCGGGAGCGAGCACGCCGGCCTGGTCGCCCTGGCCCAGTGCCGCCGCGCCGTTGCGGGTGGCCATGCGGAGGATCTCCGCGGGCGCGAGGTCGGGGTGCTCCTGATGTAAAAACCGCATTTCGTCGAGAATCGACAGCGAGGGGCTCGACGCCAGGCTGTCGGTGCCCAGGCAGACGTTGACGCCGCGGGCGAGCATGTCGCGAAAGCGATGGGGCGCGTGGCCGAAGGCGGCGTGGGTCCGCGGGCAATACGCCACGTGGGTCCCCGTGCGGGCGAGGCGGTCCATGTCGGCGTCGCTGACGTAATTGCAGTGGGCCAGCAGCGTGGTCGAGCCGAGCACGCCGCAGCGGTCGAGCCATTCGATCGGGCCACACCCCGGGATAGGAATATCCCCATCCCACACTTCAAGCTTCTCCAGGTAGTCGCGCAACGGACCGGCGCCGCGACGTGTGAACTGCTCCTCCGCCTCCGTCTCGGCCGCGTGCATGCACAGGCGTTGCCCAGGGCGGCGCCCCTCGGCGACGCAGCGCCTCAGTACCTCCTCTTCAACGGTGTAGGGGGCATGGGGAGAAATCGCCGGCCAGATGTCGGGAACACGCTCAGCCAAGCCCTGGACAGCATCGGCGATGCGTCGCTCGGCGGTTTCGCGCAGTCGACCGATGGCGATGACCTCGCCGAACGACACGACGGCCGGGCGGCGGTCGACGTTGGCGATCGTGGCGCGGGTCAGGCTGGGTTGCCGGGTGATGTCGCCCAGCAGGGTGACGCCTCCGGCCAGGGCGCTGTCGAGTCCTGCTGCCACCGATCGCCCGGCGACGGTGGCGTCGCTGGCCGTCGCCAGGATCTCATCCAGCAAGGCGTGCAGCCAGCCGGTGAAGTCGGGGGAGGGCGGCACGCGGTTGGCGGCGAAACCGAGCTCGAGATGGGTGTGGGCGTTGACCAGGCCGGGGAGGAGGATGACGTCGCCGGCGTCGTGGACCGGAGCGCCGCTGACGCGATCGGCGCGATCCATCTCCGTGATGACGCCGCCGACGACCCGAAGGGCCGCGTTCTCGACCACTTGCCCGTGCTCGTCGAGCAGGTAGCGCGGGCGAATGATGTACGAATCCGGCACGGGCGCATCGGCCGATCGGGGAGGCGTCACCATGAGGCGTAGTCCGGTCGTACGGCGCCGGGGCGGTGGAACTCGACGATGCGGCCGCCATCGGCGAAGCCGGCGTTCTTGAAGAAAGTCAACCCCGGCGCGTTGTCGGCGTCGACCTCGACGCAGACCAGCCGCATGGTCAGGCGGCGGGCGAGGGCGACCACGTGGTCGAGCAGCGCCGAGGCCACGCCGCGACGGCGATAAGCCGGGAGCACGAAGAAGTCGATGATCCGGGCGATGTCGCCTACCTGGAAGAGGGCGCAAACGCCGGCAGGCTGCCTGTTCACCTGGGCGACGAAGGCATCCATGCGGTGATCGTCAAGGCGCTCCTCGGCCGCTTCGACGCTGGCGGTCTGCTGATCGTCGGGCAGGTAGGCGGCAAGCTGTTGCCAGCACGTGCGAAAGACCGCCCGCATGGGCCGGGCCGGGAGAATACGCACGTCAGGGAATTCTCCAGGAGCGGGCCAGGCGGTCAGGGCGAGGGCCTGCATGTCGCGGCGCTGCCAGCCGTGGGCGTCGAGCACCGGCGTCACCAGCGCGGGGTTCTGGGCTTCGGCAAGAGCCCAGCGGGTGCAGGTGACGCCGCACTCGGCAAAGTGAGCCTCGGCGGCCGCGTAGGTCTGTTCCGCTTCTGTGGGACTTTCCACCCAGACTTCGCGGAACTGGCTGCCATCGGGCCAATCGGGGAACTGCGTACAACAAAACGCGATGCCGCCGTCGAGGGTGGTTTTTTCGGCGAGGAGCTCCAGGTAGGCCTGGTTGCTGCGCAGCACGGAGGCGGCCGGGGTGGGGCCGGCCTGCGTGACGTTCAGCGAGATATCCATGGCTTAAGGCCTTTGGTGGTGATGATCCGTGAGCAGTTGGTACTGGTGGGCGACGGCCAGCAACAGATCCTCGGCGAAGGCCGGACCCATCAGTTGCAGCCCCACCGGGAGCCGCGACGCGTCGAAACCGCACGGCACGCTGATCGCGGGAATGCCGGCCAGGTTCACGGAAATAGTGTAGACGTCGGCCAGGTACATGGCCAGCGGATCGTCCGCCTTCTCGCCCATCTTGAACGCCGTGGTGGGGGAGACCGGCGAGCAGATCACGTCGCACTTCTCGAAGGCTCGGGCGAAGTCCTGGCGAAGCAGCGTACGGACTTTCATGGCCCGCAGGTAATAGGCGTCGTAATAGCCGCTCGAAAGCGCATACGTGCCGAGCATGATGCGGCGCTTGACCTCGGGGCCGAAGCCTTCCTCCCGGGTGGAGGCGTAAAGGTCGATGACGTCCGCCGGGTTGGCGGTGCGGTGGCCGTAGTGGACGCCGTCGTAGCGGGCGAGATTGCTGGAGGCCTCGGCCGTCGCGATGATGTAATAGCAGGCGATGCCGTACTTCATGAGCGGCAGTTCGACCTCGATGGTCTCGGCGCCGGCGGCGTGCAGGGATTCGATGCCGGCTTGGACGACGGCGCGGACCTCGTCGCTGAGGCCTTCGCCGAAGTACTCCCTGGCGATGCCGACCTTCAGGCCTTTCAGCGGGCGATCGAGCGCGGCGGCGTAGTCGGGGACCGGGTGGTCGACGCTGGTGGAGTCGCGGGGATCGTGCCCGGCGATGACGCCCATGACGATGGCGGCGTCCTTGGCCGTCCGGGTGAACGGGCCGATCTGATCCAGGCTGCTGCCGAACGCCACCAGGCCGTAGCGCGAGACCCGCCCGTAGGTGGGCTTGAGTCCGACCACGCCGGTCAGGCTGGCGGGCTGGCGGATCGAGCCGCCGGTATCGCTGCCCAGGGCGGCGGGGACGAGATCGGTGGCAACGGCGACGGCCGACCCGCCGGACGAGCCGCCCGGGACACGTTCGGGATCCCAGGGATTGCGGGTGGCTTGGAGGGCGCTGTTCTCCGTGCTGGAGCCCATGGCGAACTCGTCGAGGTTGGTCTTGCCGATGATGACGGCGCCGGCGGCGTGGAGGCGCTCGACCACGTGAGCGTCGTAGGGCGGGCGGAAGTTCGCCAGGATCCTGGATCCGCAGGTGGTGGTTTCACCGGCGGTGCAGAAGTTGTCCTTGAGGGCGATCGGTACGCCGGCGAGAGGCAGATCGACTTCACCGGCCGCGATGCGCTCGTCGACGCGACGGGCGGCGGTGAGGGCGGCGTTTTGCCAGACGCTGAGGAACGCGCCGCAGGTGTCGCGTTGCTGGACCGCGTCGAGGGTGGTGGTGGCTATTTCGACGGCCGACTGCTGGCGGCTGCGAACACGTTCGGCGATGTCCTTGACGGTGTGCATGGCGGGTCCACAGTCGGTTCAGACGGTATCCTGATCGAGCACCTTCGGGACTTTGAAGAAGGTCTCGTGGCGTTGGGGCGCGTTGGCGACGGCCGTTTCGGGCGAAAGCGATGGGCGCACTTCGTCGGCGCGAAACGCGTTGTGCATCGCGACGGCGTGGGCGGTGGGCTCCACACCTTCGACGTCAACCTCCTTGAGCTGATTGATGTAGTCGAGGATGGCGGCGAGTTCGTCGGTGAATTCGGCCACCTCGGCGTCGGTGAGCTTGAGCCGGCCGAGATGGGCGATGTGGCGGACCTCGTCCTGGGTGATGGCGTGGGTCATGGGACGCTCCGGCAACGGTCTGGGTGCTGCGACGGGGTCGGCCAAAGAAAAACGAGGCCGACAAGTCAGCCTCGTTTTATAAGGTTTGAGGGGATGGAAGGCCAGCGACCCCGGCGGACCGAGCTATTCGCCGGCGCCTTCGGGCTTCCAGTCGCGCTTGGGCGGCTTGACGACGAGGCCCATGCGGATGGCCTTGGCCGACACGCGGATGCGACAGACCCTGCCGTCGACGACGGCGCGGACGCGCTGGATGTTGGCCTTGAACTTGCGTTTGGTGACGCCGGTGGTCTTGACGCCGACGCCGCCGAGGTATTTCGCCTTACCACGCCGGGCGAGGGAACGCCCGCTGCGGGTCTTTTTGCCGAGAAAATAGCATTCGCGTGCCATGAGCAGTCTCCAAGCTTTGCGTCCGCGGCCGATACTCGACCATGCGGGCATCTGCACGCCCGCAGAGCCCGTCAAATATACGGATGCCGGGGCGATTTGCAACCGCGGCGGGGGCTTTCAGAAGCGATTTTTGGCTGACAGGGGCGGCATTTGACGCAATCATAGGCCGGCGGCGGCGTTTAGCAGGGTGGATGAGATCATGACCGACGGCGAGCTGGCGCAACTTATCGGCCGGGCCCAGGCCCGCGACCCGGACGCTTACGACCGCATCATCGATGCGTTCGCCCCCCGCTTGCACGGGTACCTGTTCCGGCTGACGGGGTCGCGGGAGGACGCCGAGGACCTGCTTCAGGAGGTTTTTTTGCGGGTGGTCCGGACCCTGGAAGGGTACGAGCACGACGGGCGGTTTGTCGGCTGGCTCTTCCGCATCGCGACCAACCTGGCCCGCGATCGCATCCGCCGCCGCCAGCGGACGCCCCGCACCCTGCATCTGGAGGTGGGGGTGCCGACGGGCGAGCGGGTGAGTTGGGCGTCGGCCGGGGATCTGAGCGAGCCCGCCCCGGACGATCCGCTCATGCTGGACGAGCAGGTGGACGCGTTGCAACGGGCGGTGGCGAGGCTCCCGGCGGCCGAACGCGAGGTGGTCATGCTACGGCACTTTTCGGGCATGACCTTCGCGGAAATCTCCGAGGCGATGGGTACGCCGCTGGGGACCACGCTGGCCCGGGGGCACCGGGCGCTGGGCAAGCTGCGCAAGTGGTTGGAAGAAGAGGACGTCTGAAGGACCGTCGCGACGGCGAAAGTGCAGGTAACGCCATGACGAAGGATGCGAACGACAACATGCGGCGGGAGATCGAGGCCGGGGAGGCCTGGCTCGCCGAGGTGATGCAGCGGTCGCCGGCGCCGCCGTTGCGGGGCCTGGAAAGCGTCAAGCATCGGGTGCGGATCGAGGTGGACGAGTCGGCCATCGCGTTCGGTGCGACGCCGGAGGTGCGCCCGACGGTCGTGGAGCAGGTCAAGCAGGCGGTCCGCGCGGAGTTGGCGACGGCCGGGGCGGGCCGGGGGCCTGCCATGCAGCGGGCGAGCTGGTGGATTCGGCGCCGGGCGATGATGGGCACGCTGGCGGCGGCGGCCGTCGTGGCGTTGCTGTTGACGCCGGTATTGCTGTGGGATTCGAGAGAAAGGGCCGGGGACAGGCCGACACCGTCGGTGGCGCCGACGCCCGCGGCGGAGTTGGCCGGCGTGGATCAGGCGTGGGACGATTTCGAGAGCGTGCTGAGCGGGGAGAGCGAGTTGGAAACGGAGCTGTCCTCGCTGGATACGGCGATCGAGAGTTTGCGGGAAGGGACGGCCTGGTCGACGGACGTATTCGATGCATTCGAGGACGAGGTGGTGGAGGGGGCGGACGCGGCGGCGTGAGCGTTTGCGGCGAGCAAATCGAAAGGTCAGGGCGATGAAGACGAGCTACGGCGTGACGTGGTCGATGCTGCTGGGATTGGCGTTGACGGGGGTCTGGCCGGCGACAGTGGTTGCCGTTGCGGCAGATGATACAGGTGCCGACGTTGCCGTCGACGAGGCGCCGCCAGGTCCGCCGGAGGATATGGCGCCGCCGGGGGATGGGCCCGGTGGTCAGCGGCGCGGCCGAGGTGGCGAGCGCTTCCGCGAGATGCGTGCGTCGCTGGAAAAGTGGGACGCGATGAGTGTCGCGGAGCGGGAGGCGTTGGATGCGTTCGTGCAGGAGCACTATCCCGAGATGCACGAGATGATGGAAAAGACGGAGGCGCGCGACGAACGCGGATTCCGGCGTCGGCTCGCCCGGGTGCTGCCTCACTTGCTGCACATGCAGGCGTTGAAGCAGGAGGACCCCGAGCGGTTCGCGGAGGAACTGGCCGAGCAGAAGCGGGAACTGGAACTGCGGCGGCTGACGCGGCAGTACCGCACGGCAACGGACGAGGCCGAGAAGGCCCGGCTGGCGGAGGCGATTCGCCCGCTGGTTGCGGATCATTTCGACGCGCATCAGCGGCGGATGGAAGAGGAGGTTCGCCGGCTGGAGACCCGGCTGACCCGGCTGCGCGAGGATATCGCCGAGCAGGCGGAGAACCGGGAGGCGGAGATCGAGGCGATCTATCAGCGGATCCTGGAGGGTAAGCCGCCGAGGTTCGGTCCGCCGGGCCGCGGGCACGATGGCGATCGGCCCGGTTTTGGCAAAGGGCGTGGGCGGCATCGGGGGCGCGGTCGGGGGCCTGGGCCTGAGAGTCGCAGGCCGGAACCGCCCGCGATGGAGGGGAGGCCTAACGAGGGGAGGCCTAACGAGAGGAGCGTTGACGAGAGGAGCGTTGACGAGGGGAGGCCTAACGAGGGGAGGCCGGACGAGTAGAGGCCTGACGAGGGGAGGCCTGACGAGGAGAGGGATGACGAGGGGAGGCCTGACGAGGCGAGGCCTGACGAGGAGTAGAGCCTGGCCCCGCGGTTCGGATGTCGGCATGCAAAGGGCCTATGGCTGCGCATCCGTAATGGACAACGCGCGGGGTGATCTATCCAGGCCCCCTGGCGCTATCGAAAACGCCGTTTTTTCGAACAAGCCCCAACTTCCAGACCGCCGCACAGCCAGGCCACGAGTCCGCCCGCAGCCTCAACCACCCGCGCCGCCGCATCACGGACCGCCTACACCCCCGCAGCGACTGGAAGCGCCCAGTCGCCGCCTCCGACCCCGTCCCCGAGCCAGGACCCAGCCCGTCGTGCCGGTTCACACCACGGCCGTCACGACTTTCGATTCCGGTGGCCAACCCAAGAACTAAGTAAAAACACGTAGGTAGTCACCGCCGACATTGGTACGGTGTACCCAGCCAACTTCAAGCGATAGTTGCCATGGAGGATTGTGAAGTGCGATTCTCTTATCCAGACTGTTCGCGGATCCCAGGGTAACGCTTATGCGCTCTTTTATCAGCGGCTTCCTGGGATGGGGCTTACGTTACCTTCGGGCCTTTTGTCACGGAGCCGATGCTGGCCGACCTGATGGATGCTTTCGACAGGCTGAGGGTTGCGCTCGGGGAGATCAACGGGTTCTCTCGAAAGAGCGAGCCCGTTTTCGCTAACGGCCGGGCCGATCCATGCCGTTTTCCCCCTGTCGCCCCGTTGCCCGCCAAGACTTACGGCGATTCCGCCGGCGTCCGCCGCGCTATCGGTTCGAACCCGTTGCGCTCGGGGTTCGACCGCAACCTACCGGGTTGCACTCGGCGGCCTTCGCGGAGCGTCTCAAACTATCGCGCTATCACGTTGACATCGCCCGTTAGTTAACGGGCGCGGTGCGTTCGGACCCCCGAATGAAAGCATCTTGAACTCGCGCGATCACTCGTTAACATCGCCCGTTAGTTAACAGGCAAAAGGCGCTCGGCATCCCGAATGGGGATAGTTCGAACTCGCAGCGCGGAGACGGTTGGGCAACCAATTGATGATCTGAACGGAACCGTATGCTTGACGAGAGGATCTTAAACGGTGCCCCTGTGACAGGGCTTCGCCCAATACGAGTGGCGGAAGGCTCGCGATATCGGGAGGCATGAGTCACATGGGCTGGTTGTCTAGACTGGCTGGGCTTACTGAGCACCTCAAGCTCGACGTCGTGATGGAATTCGACCTCCGAAGCGGGCAAGGTGCCGCAGCCCTTCGTTGGGGCGTCGTGCGGCCACACCCTTCGCTGTCGGATGAACGGTCCAGGATTGCTCTTGTCGCGTTGCTCTACGCGCGCACCCTGGTAAACCACAAAGAGACGCGCGTCGAACTGTTCAACCGAATGGCACAGGCCACGCGACGAGTGCTTGAAGGCGATGGCAACCTGACGTTCGATCCCTGGGAACTCCACGTAGCAGGCATGGCCTTCTCGATCTGGCCCTGGATCCTCATGGAACCGGAGAGGATTCCCGACGCCAAGACGTACACGGCCACGCTCCAGTCAACGACTCGAGGCTCGCTGGCCATCCACTTGAAGATGGCAGTTGGACAGGAGCGAGTCCTTGCTCCATCCTCAGCGCTCATCGGAGTGTATGGGCTCGCAACTGCGCTGGCTGACGAAGCCCGTGTGCGCTTGGCAAGAGTGCTTCTAGCGATCAACGCTCACTACTGGTCCGCCGACAGAATCGGCCTGGCTTCGGAGCCGGCAGCATTGGCAGCAGCTATGCCTTTCCTGCAAGCGGGAGAGAATCCGCCGAGGGACTGAACACTGATGAGCCTTACACCTGCCGTCGAGGACCGGTTGTGGTCGCGCGCGGGCGTTCGTCGCATTGTTGACGTCTGCGGCTTCCCGTTTCCCAGCCATGATGCCCTGAGGGAGGCCGTGTTGAAGGGCGAGGCCCAGCTCGGGATCGAGTACGCCGCCGCGCGCGATCTCGTGCGGGTTACGAAGTCACCAGCGGCCGACGCTCTCATTCTCGCTATGACTTGGGTGACACCCAACGCCGTGAACTTAGCGGTACAGAAATGCGCGTAAATGCCGTAGAAAAAAGGGCCTCCATGCCGATTTCTTGTCGCAGCAGCTGCGTCAAGATGGCAAGGAGGCCTAACGATGTCAGCTCGAATTCCCGAGCATGCTCGGCGTACGTCTACATATCGTCAAGCGCTGTGTTCGGCCATGAGTGTCTATCTCACGGCCCCCCTTTTTCGGCGCTGGCCGCATTGGATCCCACCCGGTCGGACAAGGGGAACGCCCGCCGTCCGGGTGCCCGGCGTTGGTCGTTACACTATCTGATCTTTCAGGCCATGCTGATGGGCTACGAGTCGGACGAGGCGGTGACCGATCGCTTCACCACCGCCCGCCGATGGCTGATCGAGCTGTTTCCCCATCGGCGTCAGCCAGGAAAGAGCTACACCGGCTTCACGAAGGCAATGCGTCAGGCTTTCGGCGGCCCATCGCCTCTGCTGGGGGTGGTGCGGGATCATCTGCAGCGCTGCCACCGCGAAGTGGCGGGCCCAAGCTGGGAGCGATGGGGTTGGATTCCCTTGGCCTGCGACGGTTCGCGGGTGGATCTGCCTCGCACCGCCGCCCATGAGAAGGCCTTCGGTTGTGCCGGCAAGGACAAGACCGGTCCACAGTTGTTCTTGACCACGCTGTACCACCTGGGCAGCGGCCTGCCGTGGGACTGGTGCGTCGGGGCGGGAACCGAGTCGGAACGGGACCATTTGCGGCGGATGCTTGCCCAAGCGCCATGCGGGTCATTGATCGTGGCCGACGCCGGCTTCACCGGCTTCGACCTGATGAAAGAAATCGTGTCCCGTGGTCACTCGTTCCTGATCCGCGTGGGCGGTAATGTCACGTTGCTGCAGGAACTGGGGGAGCACCGGCGGGACGGTTCAGTCGTCTGGTTGTGGCCCACGGATCAGCGGCAGCAAGAGCCGCTGCCCCTGCGACTGATTCACCTGTCATCGCCAAGGCCGGATCAGACGGACGTGTATCTGTTGACCAACGTGTTTGATCGCGATCGGCTCGACGATGAGACGGCGGGCGAGATCTACCGGCTGCGTTGGGACGTGGAGGTCTACTATCGCAGCTTCAAGGAGACGCTGGAACGCCGCAAGATGCGCAGCGCAGCACCTGCGCAGGCGCTGCTGGAGTTGCAGTGGTCGGTCATGGCCCTGCTGCTGTTGGGCTTGATGAGCGTATCGGGCCTCCAGTCCGCCGGGCACGATGCGGAGACGCTGAGCATCTCCGCGGCCCTGCGGACCATCCGCAAGGCGATGCGGAGTCATCGCCGTTGGCGTCGCAAGGGGGACTTGCGTGTGCTGCTGGCCGAGGCCCGCAAAGACGGGTACCCGCGTACGCGGCCGAAGAGGGCTCGAAACTGGCCGCACAAGAAGAAAGAGCACCCACCGCAGCCACCCAAAATCCGCGTGGCCACGGCGGAGGAAATCGCTGCTGCCAAAAGACTTTGCGACGCGGCGTAGCAGCGTTAGGTTTACGGCGTTGGGTGACACCCCTCTTGGCTTTGGCCTCCCTCGTTCTCCCATTCATCACCGGCTACCGGTGGGCACTCGGTGGCGCTCCCTCGTCCTTTCTAGGTCAATTCCTCGCTAATCCATATAACCCAGCGAAGCCACTGACGAAGGTGATCCTCGCCGCCACGCTCCTGCACATCATCGTCGCCCAGAGCATTCTCCAAGGCGCGTCCTGGATCTCGTTGTGCTTCGCCGCCTCCGTCGTGAACCTGTGGGTCGTGAATCGCCTCGCGTGGAAGTGGGCACATGCTGGCGTTGTACAGTCCGAGGCGCTCGCAGCCCTGCTGTTCAAGACACGCAATCTACATGTTCGAGACCACTCGGGAACAATCCACAATGCTTAGCCCGCTAGCGAGGCGTGCGCTGCCGGCGCCGAACAACCGGTTGCAGCGGACGGCGCTAGCGCGCCGCCGCTGAACCGGACCGTACCGGAATGTTGTTCCAAACTCGTCATACCCCGATTGAGACTCTTCTAAGTCTTCGGCGGTAGGAAGTGACGGAGGACGCTGTTAACGCGCTGCGTCGAATCGCCACCGCCAGACAACTCGCCGGCGGCGAAGCGGAGGTCGTTGTGGGCACCTGACCAAGGAGCCCCCACGCCCCGCAACGATCCTGCCGACATGTCTGTCCACGAACGACTGGACGAATTCCCATCACTGCTCGCCGCCGGATCCCTGCGGCTGACACGCCGAACCGGCTGCCTGCCCTTGACTCAGCGGGTGCTGCAGAGCGGCATCGATCGCCCAGCGATTGCCGAGCATGGCTCCGCCCGCTGCGTCAAGGGCCTGCCTCCCGCCACTGCCGATAGCGCGGAAAGTTCGAAAACCCCGCCGGAATCGGCTTGCCATCTTTCGGAAACCGCGGCCCCTTGTGCCCCGCGTTAACGGCGAGAGACGCGGAACGCGGAGGCAACATGGCTCAACGATTGATCATGACACGCGAGGTCGGGCTCGAGCACGAGGGCGAGGTCTACCGCAGCCTGTCGGCCGTGGCCAAGGCGGTGACGGGCTCGCACTGGAGCGGCAACCTCTTCTTCGGAATTTCCCCAGCGAAAGGACGCCGCGACAAATGAAACGAACCACTGAAACCAAGCAGGCATCCGCGCTGCGGTGCGCGATCTACATGCGCAAGAGCACGGACGAGGGTTTCGAGCAGGAGGACAACTCGCTCGACGCCCAGCGCGAGGCCGGCGAGGCGTACGTGGCCAGTCGGAAGGCCGAGGGGTGGGTGTGCCTGCCGGACCGATGCGACGACGGAGGGTTCACCGGCGCGAACATCGAGCGCCCGGGTGTGCAGCGATTGCCGGCCGACATCGATACCGGAATTCATGTCCGCCAGGTGCCTCAATCCCTCAATCCCTCGACCTGCGAACCCCTCTGGCTTAGCCCGCCATACGGTCTACCAGGTATGCGGCCGTTCGGATGCCTTTGTTGAAGTCGTCGACCACCATGAACTCGTTCGGGCCGTGGGCGTTGCAGGTCGCCAGGCAAAAGCCCATCATGATCGACTCGGCCCCGAGCAACTGCTTGAAGAGCGGGAGGATGGGCAGCGAGCCGCCCTCACGGATGAACGCGGGCTTCACGCCGAACCCGGCCTCCACGGCCGTCGCGGCCTTTTGCAGTCCGGGGTTGTCCAGCGGGCACATGTACGCCGCGCAGGTGGTGAAGTCCTTGATCTGCGCGTCGATGCCGGCCGGGGTGTGGCTTGCCACGAACTTATCGAACGCGGCGCTGATCTTCTCCGGCGTCTGGTGCGGCACCAGCCTCATCGACACCTTGGCCATGGCCTTGGCGGGAATGATGGTCATGGCGCCTTCGCCGGTGAACCCGCACAGCAGGCCGTTAACGTCCAGTGTGGGACGCAACCAGCGCCGCTGCATGGTGGTGTAGCCCTTCTCCCCCGCGAGCGCCTTCGCCCCGACCGAAGCGCGATAGGCCTGTTCGTCAAAAGGCAGCGCGTCCAGGGCCGCAAGTTCCTGGTCGGTCGACACGAGCACGTCGTCGTAAAACCCCGGAATGGTCACGCAGTTGTCCGCGTCCTTCATCGCCGCGATCAGCTTGACCAGGGCGTTGCCCGGGTTGGGGAAGGTGCCCCCAAACGTGCCGCTGTGCAGGTCGTTGCGCTGGGCGGTGTAGGTGATCTCCTTGTACACCAGCCCCTTGGTGCCGTAGGTGATCGCCGGCGTGTCCTCGGAGAACTTGGCCGTATCCGACAGGCAGACGTAATCGCAGGCCAACCGGGATTTTTCCTTCTCGATCAACGCGCCCAGGTGCGGCGACCCGATCTCCTCTTCACCCTCGATGAGAAACTTCACCCGGACCGGCAGCTTGCCGGCCACCTTCTTCCACGCCTCGGCCGCCAGCAGGTGGGTGAGCACCTGCCCCTTGTCGTCGGCCGATCCCCGGGCATAGAGCCGCCCGTCGCGCACCTCGGGCTCAAAAGGCCCGGAGTCCCAGAGCGCCAGGTCGCCGGTGGGCTGCACGTCGTAGTGCCCGTAGATGAGGATGGTGGGCTTGCCGTCGTCGCCCGGGCCGGTGTCCGCGATGATCGCCGGATGCCCCCCGGTCTCGTAAATGTCGGCCTCGATCCCGCAATCGTGAAACAGGCGCAGCACCCAGTGAGCGGCGTCGTGCATCGCCGGGCGGGCCTTGGGATCGGTCGAGATGCAGGGAATCTGGAGGAACGCGTTGAGCCGCTTGAGGTAGCTGGCGTATTGGCTTTCGATGTGGGCGATCACTTGGTCGATCATGGCAAACCTCACGGTTGGGGTGAAGATAAATAGTGTCGGGCAATTCTAAGGCCACCGGATGCCCGGGGCAATCAGCGTGCAGAACGCCGGAGGCTGGAGTCTGAAGTCCGCTGGCTGGAAGCATTGGGCTGAAAGTTGAACAGTGAAAGCTGCACTCCATTGCCCCGGCGCGTTTTCAACCGGCCGCCGCGGCGTTACACTTCGGCCCATGGGTGTTGCCCGCGAACCTGCCCCAGTGAGTCTGATCGCCGGCCTGCTGGTGGGCGACGAGGCACTGCTTCCGCCGGCGCGGGCGGAACTGGCCGACTTGCTGGGCCCGATCGACGACGTCAGCGAGGTCTGGCCGTTCGGCAACACCCACTACTACGAGGACGAGTTGGGCGGCGCGGTGTGGCGGCAGTTCGTTTCTTTCGCCGATCCCTTCGCCATGGATCGCCTGGCCGAGGTGAAGCTGGCCACCAACGCGCTGGAGGTGCGGATCGCCGAGCGTTGCGGGCGATCGGCCGACCGCAGGCCGGTCAACATCGATCCCGGCTACGTCACCCTCAGCAGCCTCGTGCTGGCGACGACAAAGGAGCGCGCCCACCGCATCTACCTCGGTCGGGGCATCTTCGCCGAAGTCACGCTGGGATTCGAGCGCGGGGGCTGGCAAAGCTGGCCCTGGACGTACCCCGACTACGCCGCCGCGACGTATCATGGCTTCCTGACACAGGTGCGCGAGCGCTTGAAAGCCCGGCGGCGCGGCGCGTAACGTTCGGTGGCGACACAAGTTCTGACAGGTTGGGACAGCGCGGCGATTGTTGGCCGCCCTGGCGCGGGGTATAACTTGCGGCCCGACCGCGCAAACCCGGGAGCGCCCTTGCGTTCCCCGGCTTAACGAACGAAGCGGCCGCGCCACACAACTTCGATGCAGCAGGCGTTTGGGAGACGACGATGCGGAATGCGATCATCGCCATCGTAATACTGGCGGCCGTGGTCTTTGGTTGGATGAAACTCCGCGAGACCCGCCTCAGCGTGGGCTTTCTGGAAGGCAAGACCGCCATCGTGGGCCGCGGCGACCTCACCATCCCCATCAGCGGAACCGGCGAAATCCAGCCCAAATCACGCAGCGAGATCAAGCCGGAAGCCAGCGGCGAGGTCATCGACATCCCCGTCAAACCCGGCGCCATTGTCGACAAGGGCATGCTGCTGATTCGCCTCGATCCGGAGGACGAGCAGCGCAACGTCAAACGCTCCGAAAACGAAGTCGCCCGGGCCACGGCATCGTTGGAACAGTCACGGCTGCGTCTCCAGGAACGCCGCACGACCAGCCTGGCCCAGATTGACGCCCGCATCAAGGGGGTCGAGGCCCAGATGGCCGATGCCCGGTTTCGCCTCGACAAGCTCAAGAATCTGGAAGCGCAGTACGTCCGCAGTGATGAGATGGTACAGACCCAGGCCGCCTACGATCAGTTGGCCGCCCAGTTGCTCGGGTTGAAGGCCGATCGGCAGCAGGCCGAACTGGCCATCGAACTGGCCGAACGCGACGTCCTGCTCAGCGAGAAAACCCTCGAAACCGCCGAGACCAACCTCTCGGACGCTCGCGAACGACTGCGCGAAACCGAGATTGTGGCGCCCGGCGACGGCATGGTCACCTCGATCAACGTCGAGGTTGGCGAAGTCGTGCAGGGCGGGCGAACCACCATTACCGGTGGCACCGTGCTGGCCGTCGTGGCCGACATCTCCGACATCTACGTCCGGACGGAGGTGTCGGACGCGGACATCGGGGCCGTCATGTGGCTGGCGCCGCCGGAGGCTCGCCCGGGCGGCAGGCAACTGGAAGAACGCCTCCGGCACTCGGGCGTGGATCGGCTGGTCAGCACCGACGGATTGCTGACCGAAAAGAGCACCTTCGGCACGCCGGTGAAGATCCGGGTCGACGCCTTCCCCGACGAGGAGTTCGACGGCTTCATCGAGCGGATCTATCCCGAGCCGCGAAAATTGCAGAACATCGTCACCTACCTGGTGGACATCCAGGTGACCAGTCCCAACAGCGACCTGCTCAAGCTGACCATGGGCATGCAGGCGGACGTGGAGTTCACCGCCCAGTCGGTTTCGGACGCGGTGCTGGTGCCGCACGACGCGATCCGCCGGGGACCCGGGGGCGAGTTGGGCGTGTACGTTCCCATGAAGGACGAGGACGGCGAGCGGCGCCCCAATTTTGTGTCCTGCCGCTTCGGGCTCGACAACGGCCTCTACGCGGAACTGGTCGAAGGCGAAGGCATCGAGGACGGCACGGAGGTTTATGTCGACCTGCCCACGCGCTTTCAGCGCGACGAGGACGAGGAGTAGCCTCGCATGGTGTATTTCCCATGATTGTCGCCCGGCAACTTTTCAAGCTGTATCGCATGGGGGAGTCCATCGTGCGCGCCCTCGACGGGGTGGATCTGCGCGTGGGCGAAGGGGAGTTCGTCTCCATCACCGGGGCGTCGGGCAGCGGCAAGAGCACGTTGATGCACATTCTGGGCTGTCTGGATCGACCCACGCGGGGGGTGTATCAACTGCGCGGCCAGACCTTGAGCAACATGGGCGACCGTCACCTCGCCCAGGTGCGCAACAAGCACATTGGCTTCGTCTTCCAGACTTTCAACCTGATCAACCGCACGCTCGCGGTGGACAACGTGGCGATTCCGCTGATCTACGGGCGGCAGTCGGCGACGCGGAAGGTGGCGCTCGCGGCGCTCGAGCGCGTCGGCCTGGCCCATCGCGCCACCCACCGCCCCAGCGAACTCTCCGGCGGAGAGCGGCAGCGCGTGGCCATCGCCCGGGCTATTGTGAATTCCCCATCGCTGATCCTTGCGGACGAGCCCACGGGCAACCTGGACACGCGCACCGGCGAGCAGATCATGGCCATTTTCCGCAGCCTGCACCAGGCCGGCACGACGGTGGTCCTGGTGACGCACGAGATGGAGGTCGCCGTCCAGGCGGAGCGGATCGTCCGCATGCGCGACGGCAAGATCATTCAGGACGAACGCCTCAACGCCCAGCGGCGCGACGCACTGCTGAGCGAGTCGGCGGTGTGAGCGAGCGCGATGTTCTTTCTGCGAATATGTCTGATGGCCGGCCGCAGCTTGCAGGCCAATCTCATGCGCTCCATCCTCGCCTGCCTGGGGGTGATTATCGGGGTGGCGGCCGTCGTCTCCGCCATGGCCATCCTCGAAGGCAGCAGCCGCGACGTGGTGACCAAGATCGAGACGCTGGGGGCCGACCAGGTCTTCGTCATGAACGGCACGTCGCAGCGGCAGGGCGGGCGGGCCGTAATGCGCATGTCCCTCACCCCCGAGGACGCCGAGGCGCTGGCCGAAATTCCCATCGTCGAGGCGGCCGTGCCCGAGTCGGCCACCGGCGCGCAGATCAAGTACTTCGAAAAAAACCACAGCATCCAGTTGCTCGCCACGAACGAGAATTACTGCGAGGTCCACGAATACAAGCCCCTGCGCGGGCGGACGCTGACCAAGGCCGACGTGCTCGGCGGGCGCAAGTACTGCGTGCTGGGCCACAAGGTGGCCCAGAAGCTCTTCGGCGAGACGCCGGCCGTCGGCATGCGCGTGCGCATCGAGGGCATGGGCTTCGACGTCATCGGCGTGATGGAGAAGAAGGGTTTTCTCGGCGTGCGCGACGTCGACGACCAGGTGATCATCCCGGTGACCACCGGGCTCGAGCGCCTCTTCGGCACCGAGTACGTGCAGATGATCACCGTCCAGGCGGCCGACAGCACCGAATTGGACGCCGTGATGCAGGAGGTCAAGCGCACCCTGCGCCGCGAACACAACATCCGCGCCGGCAAGCCCGACGACTTCACCGTCATCACCCGCGACCAGGTCACCTCGCAGGTGAACGACATGATCAACATCTTCGCCGTCGTGCTCTACAGCATCGCCGGCATTTCGCTGGTCGTCGGCGGCATCGGCATCATGAACATCATGCTGGTATCCGTGACGGAGCGAACCAAGGAGATCGGCGTGCGCATGGCCGTGGGGGCGCGGCGGACCGACATCCTCACGCAATTTCTCATCGAGGCCAGCGTGATCAGCGTGCTGGGCGGCGCGCTCGGCGTGTTGCTGGGCTACGCCTTCACCGACCTGCTGGAAAACGTGACCCAGATTCTCCAGACGTACACCACCACCAAGAGCATCAGTTGGGCGCTGGGCATGGCGGTCTTCACCGGGATCGTCAGCGGACTCTACCCGGCGTTCCGCGCCTCGCGCCTCGACCCGGTGGAAGCGCTCCGCTACGAGTGACCTGCCGCCGGCCGACCTGCCTCGTACTACCGCGAGGCCGCGCTAGCGTTGGAGCAAATCTTCGAGCGCGAAGCTGACCCCCGGCCTGGCCAGCGCCTGGCTCTGCGGCGTGGAGAAAAACACCCGCAGCGTGCGCTGGTTGGGCAGGGCGATCATGGCATGCACGGTGTGCACGTTGCCCGAGACGGCCACGGCCCCCTGGATCTCCTCCGCCCGCGACACATCGATCGCCGCCAGGCGCTTCTCCGTGAGCATCCGCTTGAAGGTATCGTAGCGCCCGCAGGCTTGAATCGCGCCGCGCGTGCGGTAGTGGTTCGTGCAGGCGATGGTGTGGGGCGGCAGTTGATTCTGCTCGTCGCCGGGTTTGCGAATGCTGACCCCGCCGTCGAGGTCCGTGCGCATGTCGTACTCGAACACCACCGCGGGCGTCTTCTGACCCGTGTAGGGACCGGCCACCAGGAAGTTGTTGCCGCAGAACGTACGGCTGGCGCGGAGGATCTCGGTGCTCTCTTCCAGCAGTCCCTCCGGCGTGACGCGTTCGAGAATCGCACGCGTGGCCATCGTCCGCGGGACAAACGGTCCGCCGCTCCAGTCCGTCGGGGCTGGGGCGTCGTGCTCGGCGACCACCACCCCACGTTCGCTCATCCCGGTGTACACGCCGATCATTCCCGGCCAACTCAGCGTCACCCACCGCGCCGCGCCGTCCGGAACCGTTAGGTACGCGATGATGAGGTGCTCCGTGTCGATCCCGGGCACGTCAAAAAAGTCAAGATTGCGCCCGACCACCATCTGCCCCTCGGGCGTGGCGGGCCCCCACGCGGCGAAGCTGGAGCACCCCGCCGCCTGCCAGTCGGCCAGCGTGTTCAAGGCGATCAAATCGTTGACATCGAGTTCGCGATCGACCGCGGCAAAGCGGGCGTCGTTGCCCAGCCGATCGCGGATGCCGGCCGCCATCCCGTCCAACTCCGCCCGCTGCTCGCGGGTGAACCGGAACTTAAGCGGTGCGATCTGCCGGATGCCGTTCTCGTAATGCTGGGGGCTGGGCCAGAACAGCTCGCCAAGCAGAATGCGTTCGAGCAGCGGCTTGATGCAGTCGCCGAGCAGGTAACCATGGGCGTACCCGCGCTGCGACGCGTCACCCCACAGGCGCAGCACCCGCACCCCGTTTTCGGTTTTCAGGACGCCGGTGATCTCGCGGTCGATCTGTTTTTCAGTCGCCAACGCGGGGAGGATCGGTCCGAGCACGCCCGCGGCAACGAGCAACCAAGCCAGACGGCGTGAATAGGGTTGGCGAGTCATGAGCTATCGTCCTTTCCGTTCGGCGTTTATGGCGGCGACCCTAACCCGGGACCGGGCGGCATGTCCAACCTGGAGTACGGGGCGCCGCCCTTGACCGGGTCGCCCGATTGACCACAATCTACCAACCACGTGTGCGACTGCCCAGCCGCCTGCGGAGAGGGTCGTTCTGGGCCGTCCAAGGAGGATTCGTATGCTGCGACAACTGTGCTGGACGATGTGTCTGCTGGTCTTGACGTGCCTGGCTCCGCCGGTGTTGGCCGACGACGACGTGGTGATCGTGCAGGCCAAGGGCGAGGGCATCAGCGCCGAGGCCGCCCGCAACGACGCCCTCCGCCAAGCCCTGGAAAAGGGTGGGGCCATCGAAATCTCCTCCCACAGTCAGGTGGAGAATTTCGAACTCATTCGCGACACGATTTACTCCCGTGCCGACGGCATCATCAGTGACTACAAGGTCTTGCGCGAAGGCCCGGGCATGGGCGGCGTGTTCTTCTGCGAGATCGAAGCCAAGGTCAGCAAGTCCGCCATCGCCAGCACCTGGGGCGAGGTGCAGAACGTGCTCGACCAGATCGGCCGGCCCGGCGTGGCGGTGTACATCGTCGAGACCATTGACGGCGTCGAGAGCAACAGCAGCATCCTCGAGTCCAAGATCGAGGAACGGCTCCTCAAGAGCGGATTCGACGTCTACAACAGCGCCCACCTCAAGGCCAAGGCCGAGGTGGAGTCGGCCGACGCGGAGGCCACCGGCGATACGGCCAAGATGCTCGCCCTGGCCAAGGAGTTCGGCACGCAGATCTTCATCAGCGGCGCCGCCAACGCCAACCAGGCCGGCGTCACCACCGCCCGCGGCATCGAACTGGCCATGTACAACTGCGACGCGGTTGCCAAGATGTACTACACCGACACCGGCAAGCTCATCGCCAGCGAGTCCCTGCCGGTGACGCGCGGCGGGGCCCGGGGCTACAGCTCGTTTTCGCCCCAGGCCGGCAAGATGGCCCTGTCCAACGCGGGCGAACTGCTGGTCGACAAAATCTACCGGACCTGCATGCAGCAGTGGGCGACGCGGATCAGCGCCGGCGATATGATCGAGCTGGAAGTCAGCGGGGTGAACCTGCTGACGGCCCTCAAAATCAAGAAGCAGATCGCGGCGATCGACGGCGTGCTCAGCGTCAACCAGGACCTGACCAACGGCGTCGCCCGCTACCGGATCAAGGCCAAGATGGGGGCCGAGACTTTCGTCGAGCACCTGATCGAGCCGGAATTCACCAGTCTATTCGAGGTGGTGGATTTGAAGATGAACCGCATCCAGGCCAAGGCGGTGGAGTAACGGCGCAAAAGCGCCATCCATCAGCGTCAGAGCCCGAAGCGCAAGCGCAATCAGAACCCGGAGCGCAAGCGCAATCAGAGCCCCGAGCGCAAGCTCCGGGGTCAACCGGCCAGAGCCCGGAATGCAAGCAGCACTCAGAGCCCGAAGCGCAATCAGATCCCCGAGCGCAAGCTCCGGGGCAAGCACAACCAGCCGGCCAGGGACGCAGTGACCGCCGGCCACTGAGGACATCCATCCTCGCGACCCAGGAGCGACACCCATGCCCAAGATTCTCGAAGGCGTCCTGACCGTTGAAAACAAGACGTTCGCCCTGGTGGTCAGCCGCTTCAATGAGTTCATCACCTCCAAGCTGGTCAGCGGGGCGGTGGACATGCTCGTGCGCCACGGCTGCGCCGACGACGACATCACCGTGATCCACGTGCCCGGCGCGTGGGAAGTCGCCCTGGCCGCCAAGAAGGCCGCGGCCAGCGGCGCGTTCGACGCCGTGGTCTGCCTCGGCTGCGTCATCCGCGGACACACCCCGCATTTCGACTACGTCGCCGGCCAGGCCGCCCGCGGAATCGCCCAGGTGGCCCTGGAAACCGGCGTGCCCGTGACCTTCGGCGTGATCACGGCCGACACCCTCGAACAGGCCATCGAACGCGCCGGAACCAAGGCCGGCAACAAGGGGGCCGATGCCGCCGCCGGCGCCATCGAAATGGTCAACCTCATCGGGAAAATTCCCAGCAAGTAATTCTGCATGACCGTAGCTATCGATCGACATCGTGCCCGCGTCCTGGCGATGCAGGCTTTGTGCCAGGTGGACGCGCAGGGGGAGGACTATCTCCAGCGCGTCCCACGCTTCCTGGCCGACGCGGCCGCCTCCGCCGCCACCACCCACTACGCCCAGCGCCTCGTCGATGAGGCCTGGAAGCTCCGCGGGGTGACCGCCGCCGAGATCGAACGCAAGACCACCGGCTGGTCGATCGAACGCATCACGCCCGTGGACCGCAACGTGCTCCGGGTGGCGCTGGCGGAGCTGGACCTGCGCGACGCGCCGCCGAAGGTGATCATCGACGAGGCCATCGAGATCGCCAACGCCTTCGGCAACGCGGACTCGAGCCGTTTCGTCAACGGCGTGCTCGACGCGGTCTGGAAGGAACAAAGCCAAGAGGTGGACCTCTGATGGGACTGTTCGACAAGCTCAAAAAGGGCCTCGCCAAAACCCGCGACAAGATCGTCGGCGGCATGCGCATGGTGCTGCCGTTCGGCAAGAAGATCGACGACGATGTGCTCGATCAGCTCGAGGATACCATGCTCGCGGCCGACATCGGCCCTGCGACCGTGACCAAGCTGATCGACTCGACGCGCAAGGCCTGGAAGCAGGGCAAAATCAAGGAAACCCAGGAGATCATCGCGCACCTCAAGGCGTACATCGTCGAGATGTGGCCCGAGTCGGACCGCCGCCTGCACTACGTGGACAGCGGGCCGACGGTGGTCCTGGTCGCGGGCATCAACGGCTCAGGAAAAACCACCAGCATCGCCAAGCTGGCCACGCTGCTCACCAAGCAGGGCAAAAAAGTCATCCTGGCCGCCGGCGACACCTACCGCGCCGCCGCCGTCGAGCAGCTTTCCATCTGGGCGGAGCGCATCGGCGTGCAGATCGTCAAGCACCAGCAGGGGGCCGACCCCGGGGCCGTCGCCTACGACGCCTGCGAGGCCGCCGTCGCCCGCCAGGCCGACGTGCTGCTGGTCGACACCGCCGGCCGACTGCACACCCAGGACAACCTCATGCGCGAGCTGGGGAAAATCCAAAAGGTGGTGGCCAAGAAAATCCCCGGCGCGCCGCACGAGGTGCTGCTGGTGCTCGACGCCACCATCGGCCAGAACGCGGTGATGCAGGCCCAGCAGTTCAGCGAACACGTCAACGTCAGCGGCATCATCCTGGCCAAGCTCGACGGCAGCGCCAAGGGCGGTATCGTCATCGGCATCCGCGACCAGCTCAACGTGCCGGTGAAGTTCGTCGGCCTGGGCGAAACGGCCGACGACATCGAACCCTTCGACCCCGTCCAGTTCGTCGACGCCCTCTTCTCCGTCGAGGAGTAGAACGCTCCCCGTTTGGAAGCCGACGACTTGGACGACCATCACAAAACGCTGTCGCAGACGCCCGTACTCAGTGCCGCGATCGGGCCTGCACATCATCCAGGCCAAAGGCCGGAGTGGGCGACGTTACTCGGCGGGGCTTTGCTGGCGTTCGGGCTGGCGGCTGCGTTCAGTTCGGTGAGTGAAGGCATTATGTTGCTCGTCCTGCCTGATCGCGTGCCGGCAGACTGGCGTGTGCATTTGTTGACGACTCGGGGTTGGGCGATCATCCGGGGCATGGTCGAGATCATCGCAGGCGTCTTCATCTTGCGTCGTCCACGATCGGCGCGCCGCTGGAGCGTCATCATGCTGGTTTTGGTTGCGCTGGGCCCGGCAATTGATTTTGTCTCCATGGCCTGGCATGGATTCCAGCCCATTACCACGGGTGCGGTGCTGATGGTGCTGATACAAATGCCTGGGCGGCTTGCTTTGTATGTTCTCATTTTGATATTCCTGTATACGGGTCGGCGCCGCGTGTACTTCCTCCCTCAAACATGTTTCCCCGCGTGTGCCGTCTGCGGCTACAACCTCACAGGCTTGAACGAGCCGCGCTGCCCGGAGTGTGGCAGCCCTTTCGGCCGTGAGGAACTGGAGAATGAACGCTGCTGACGGCCGATGCCCGACCAGAACGAGACAATGCTGCTATGCCGCGACCCGGACAGGACATCGAACACGCCGGCGGAATGGACCGGGACATCTTCTGTGCCGGCTGCGGGTACAATCTCCGCCGCGGGGCGGTCGTGGGGCGCTGCCCCGAGTGCGGCGAATCGTATGACACCCGGGCCCTCACCCGCCGCGGCATCTTCTTCCCGCAGGACATCGGCCTGCCGTGGGGCGACGCCCTCGTGGTGCTGCTGTGCGGCGCCATCGGCGGATGGACGTTGTACGCGGCCGTCGTCGGAAGCGAGGCGTGGGCCTACTTCATCGCCGTCCCCTTCCTGCTGTTTTTTCTCGCTTTCCTCTACGCCCTGGTCCACAAGCTCACCAAGTACCTGCGCTATCGCAGCCTGGTCCGACGCATTGCCCGCGACGCCGCCACCCGCGAGTGACCCCTTTGCTCACCGCAACGGCGGTGGGCGTGTCAGTCGGCTTGGCCGCAGTCCGCATGCCGTCGCACGCCCCGCCGCGCCTGTGAATTTGTGATCCCCCCTTGGGGCAACCACGTACCCCGAATTCCGGCAAATCGTCTCTGCTTGACCCCGGTGCGCCGCGGGGCTAGAAGCATGGCATGTCTGTGCGCTTCGTGATCGGCCGCGCCGGGGTCGGCAAGACGCATCACTGCCTCGCGTCGATTCGGGAAGAACTCAAGCGTTCTCCGCTCGCCGGGCCCCGCCTGGTTCTGCTCACGCCCGAGCAGGCCAGCTTGCAGATGGAGCGCGCCCTCCTCGCCGGCGACCTCCACGCCACCCACCGCGCAGAAGTGCTCAGCTTCAAACGCCTGGCCTATCGCGTCCTCCAGGCCGCTCACGCGCCCGAGCGCACGGCGCTCTCGCCCGTGGCCCGGGCCATGGTGCTGCGCAGCATCATCGCACGTCGCGCACCCCACCTGCGTTACTACAAGCGCGTCGAGCGGCTGACGGGCTTTTTCGATCGACTGGGCCAAACCATCAGCGAGTTGATCGAAGAGGACGTGCAACCCGACGATCTGCGCGCCGGCGATCCGCAACAGGATCCCCGCCACGCCGCCAAGTTCGCCGACCTCGCCGACCTGTACGCCGCCTACCTTGAGCACTTGGGCGACACCCGACTCGACCCGTCGCAGCATCTGCAACTTGCCCGCGCCGCGCTGGGGCGCACCGACTACCTCGCCGGGGCGCGCATCTGGGTGGACGGTTTCGCCGGCTTCACCGGCCAGGAGATGCGCCTGCTGGTCGAGCTGGCCCGGCGGGCGATCGACGTGGACATCACCCTGCTCGTCGATCCGGACTATCACGCCCGAACGCAGGGCCCCGGCGGCGTCGGGCCGGCCGATCTCTTCGCCCGTCCCCAGCGCACCTACCTGGCCCTGCGTCAGCGGCTGAGTGACGCGGGCGTGGCCGTATCCGATGCCCTGGTGTTGACGCCGCCGACGCCGCCGCGCTTTGCCGACCAGCCTGCGTTGGCCCATCTCGAAGCGTGCTTCGGACGTCGCCGACCCGCCGCTGCCCCGGCCGGCGACGCGAATGCCGACGAAGGGCAGGTGCTCCTGCTCACCGCACCCGATCGCCGGGTCGAGGTGGAATACGCGGTCGCGCAGGTGCTCCGGCTGGTCTGGTCCACCCAGGGGCGGATGCGCTACCGCGACATCGCCATCATCTGCCGCGACCTGGCCCCGTACCACGACCTCCTGTCGGCCGCGCTTCGCGAGCGCAACATCCCCTTCTTCATCGACCGTCGGCGTTCCACCGCGCACCACCCGCTCGTCGAGCTGATCCGCGGAGTGACCGCCCTGGCCGCGACCGGTTGGTCGATCGACGCCGTCCGACTGCTGCTCAAGACCGGGCTGCTCGGCCTCGCGGACGACGCGGCCGACGAGCTCGAAAACTACGTGCTCGCCCACGGCATCATCGGCCGATCGGCGTGGGAGGCGCGCCCATCGAACGCGGCGTGGACCTTCCTGAAGGGAGCCCGCGACCCCGCGCAGCCCAGCGCCATTGAGCAGGCCCATCTCGACCGCGTGAACGCCGCCCGGCGGCGCGTGCTCGAAGTCATTGGCGATTTCCCTACGTCGGCCGCCCGGCTTGCGGGTGCCGAATGGGCCCGGGCCTTCGCCGCATTGCTCCAGCGGGCGAATGCGGCCGAGGTCCTCGAGGCCTGGGCCACGCAGCGCGAAGGCGACGGGGCCATGGAACTCGCTGCGGAGCATCGCCAGATCATCGGCGACATCGACGCCTTTCTGGCCGACCTCGCCGACGCGCTGGGCGACGCTCCGCTCGGCGTCGCCGATCTCGCCGGCGTCCTCGAGGCCGGGCTTGGCCAGCTCAGCATGGGCCTTGTCCCCCCGACGCTCGACCAGGTGCTTGTCGGATCGATCGAACGCAGCCGCCATCCGGACATCAAGGCCGCCATCGTCCTGGGTTTCAACGATGGAGTCTTTCCCCTGCGGGCGGCCGAGGACGCCATCCTCAACGACGAGGACCGCGCCCAGCTCGCCGGGCGCAACGTGCCGCTGCGCGAAGGTCAACGCCAGCGCATCCTCGACGAGCAGTTGCTGGCGTACGTCGCCCTCACCCGCCCGAGCGAAAAGCTCATCGTCACCTGCGCCGCGGCCGACGACGCCGGCAAGGCCCTGCGCCCGTCGCCGTACGCGGAGTTGCTGGAACACGCGTTGCCGGGGCTGGCCATGCAGGCCATCGGCGATCCGGCCGCGCTGCGCGCAACCTGGCCGGTGCTCACCGGCCGGGACCTCGCCGGCGCCCTCGCACTGGAAATGTCCCGCCGTCCGGTGTTGGACCGGGAGCCGGCGCCGGCGGTGCGCCAGCGTTGGAACGATCTCTACGCCGTGGCCCGCGTGCGCGACGAACACGCCGGGGTGCTGCAAGCGGCGCTGGCTTCATTACGTTACGTCAACGAGGCGCAGCTCGCGCCGGCCTCGGTCAAGGACCTGGCCGAAGGCGACTACACCGCGAGTGTTTCCGAGCTGGAGAGTTTCGCGGCGTGCCCCTTCCAGCGTTTCGCCCGCTTCACCCTGCGGCTGCGCGAGCGCCGCGAGGCCGACTTGCAACCGGTGGACGTGGGCACGGTCCACCACGCGCTCTTGGAGGAATTCCTCAATGACTGCCTCGCCCGCAATGAACGCTTCGCCGACGTGCCCGACGCGCAGGTGCTCACCCGGCTGGAAGCGGCGCGGCAGCGCATCGGTGAAGGTCTCCAGCGCGAAGGGGAGCTGTCCAGCGCCCGCGACGCCTATATCCTTGAGCGCAGCGCCCACGATCTCTCGCCCATCGTCCGCGGGCAGCAACGGGTCTCGTCCGCCGGGCGCTTCGTGCCGCGAGCGGCGGAACGCAAGTACGGCTTCCCCGATGATCCCCAGAGCCTGCCGGCGCTGGACATTACGACCCCGCAGGGCCGGCGCCTGCGCGTGCGCGGCGTCATCGACCGCGTCGATCTCGCCGAAGTCGGCGACGAGTTGATCGGCGTGGTCGTGGACTACAAGCGCACCCGCGACAAGCGGCTCGACCTGGGGTCCGTTTACCACGGGCTGAGCCTGCAACTGCTGGGATATCTTCTCGCCCTGGGCGAACGCGGCGAGACGCTCGCCGGTCGGCCCATCGTGCCCGTCGGCGCGTTCTACGTGAGCCTCTTGCGCAAGTACCAGCCGGTCGATCACCCCGACGACGCGCCGGAGGACGTCGCCGGTCCGGACGAGGCGTTGCCCCGCGGCCTGTTCGACGCCGGCCGGATCGACCTGCTCGAAGGCGGCGCCCCGCCGACCGGGCGTGCCCGCTACTTCAAAATCTTCCGCAAGAAAGACGGCACGCTGGGCGCGGTGGATACCGGCGACGCGGCCGAGCCGGCACAGTTTGCGGCGCTGCTGGCCCACACCCGGCGGAAGCTGGGCGAACTGGCCGACGGCGTGCTCGACGGCGACGTTTCCGTCTCACCCTATCGGCTCAAGAACTTCTCGCCCTGCCACTGGTGCCCGATGAAGGCGATCTGCCGGTTCGAATTCGGTGATCCCGGCATGCGGCATCTCGACGACCTCAAGCGCTCGGACGTCTTCACGCGGGTGGGGGAGGGCGACGATGCCGGCGATTGAGTTTACCCCTGAACAACGGCGGGCCATCGAGACCGTCGATCGCAGCGTGCTGGTGTCGGCCGCCGCGGGTTCCGGCAAGACCGCCGTCCTGGCCGCCCGCTGCGGCCACCTGATCTGCGACGCGCCGCCGCCGTATCGTTGCGGTGTCGATGAACTGCTCGTGGTCACCTTCACCGAAGCCGCCGCGGCCGAGATGAAGCAGCGCATCAACCGCGCGTTGCGCGAACGTGCCGAAAGCGGCGACGAGCGGTTGCGCACCCAGTTGGCCCTCATCGACACCGTCCAGATATCCACCTTGCACGCGTTCTGCCTGTGGATGGTCCGCCGCTGGTTTCACCGCGTCGGAGTGGATGCCCACGCCCAGTTGCTTGACGAAGACGAAGCCCGCCTGCTCAAGCACGAGGCGCTCAGCGAGCTGCTCAACGAACACTACGCCGGCGACGGGCCCGACGCGGAGGCCTTCCGCCGGCTGGTCGAGGACTACGGCCTGGGCTACGACGGTGTAATCGCCCAGTTCGTTCTGCAACTGGCGAATTTCCTGGTCAGCCTGCCCGAGCCGCAGGCCTGGGTGCAACTGGCCTGCGGCGATTCTGCCGAGCGCCGCGCGATGCTGCTCGCCGATTGGGAAAGCGCCCTGCGCGTCGAACTGCGCCGCCAGGCGGAGCATTGCACCGCCGCCGCCCGCGTGATCGACCGCGAATGGCCCACCGGCGCATTCTATGCCGGACTGCTGCGCGACTACCAGGCCCAGCTCGACGACTGGGCCCAGCGGATCGAGCACGGGCGCGATTTCGAGCGCGTGCGGCAGGACATCCTCGCCTACGAACTCAGCTCGCGCGGTTCGCCGCGCCTGGGCAAGTCCGCGACGCCGGAGGAGATCACCGAGCGAGATCGCGCCCGCGACGTCTTCGCCGACGTGCAGAAGACGCTGCTCAAAACCCGCCTGCAAAAACGCCTTGCCCGCTTCAGCGCCGAAGAGCTGTCGGCCGGCTTTGATCGGGTGATGCCCTATGCGCAGACCCTGGTCCTGCTCGCGGACGCCTTCGTGCAGCGCTTCGACGCGGTCAAACGGGCCCTGGGCGTGATGGACTTCGCCGACCTGGAGCGCCTGGCCTATCGGCTGCTCACCGAGCGGCTCCCCGACGAGGAGCAAAATCCGGTGACCGCCGAGCTGCGCGGGCGCTTCGCCCACGTGCTCGTCGACGAGTACCAGGACATCAACCCCTTGCAGGCGACCCTGCTCGCCCTCGTGAGCCGCGAGGCGTCGTCCGCCCAGGCCGGCAACCTCTTCACCGTCGGCGACGTCAAGCAGAGCATCTACCGCTTCCGCCTGGCCGAGCCGGTGATGTTCCTGCGCCGCGCCGCGGCCTTTCGCCGGGGCGAGGGCGGCGCGTGCATCGACTTGCAGCGCAACTACCGCAGCTTTCGCAACGTCCTGGAGTGCGTCAACGCCCTGTTTCGCCAGTTGATGCAGGACGAGGTCGGCGGCATCGCCTACGATGAACATGCGGAACTGAAAGCCCCCGAGCAACCCCTGCCCCCGGTTGGCGAACCGGTGGAGCTGCACGTTCTCGCCCGCAAATTGGAGACCGACGACGACCAGGACGCCGCCGCCGAGGACGACGACGTTCCCCGCTACGTCGACGTCAACGATCCCGCGCAGTGGGGCGCTGTCGAGCGCGAGGCCTTCCGCATCGGCACGCGGATTGACGAACTGTTCCGCTCCGGCATGCAGGTCGGACCGCCGGACGACCGTCGCCCTCTGGCCTACCGCGACATCTGCATCCTCCTGCGTTCGACGCGCCACAGCGCCGCCGCCATCGCCGGCGTGCTCACGCAGATGGGCATCCCCACCTGGACCGACGCCGGCCACGCGCTGTTCGAGGCCCAGGAGGTCCGCGACGTGCTCGCGCTGCTGGCCGTCCTCGACAACATCCAGCAGGACATCCCGCTGACGGCCGTCCTCCGCTCCGGCATGCTCGGCGAGCGCTGCACCGAGGACGATCTGCTGGCGATTCGGCGGCTGGACAAGCGCGTGGACTTTCACGAGGCCGTACGCGCGTACGCGCGGCGCGGGCCCGACGTCGCCCTGCGTGAAAAACTCAACGGCCTCCTGCGCCGCCTCGAGCATTACCGCCGCGACCTGCGCGACCAGCCGCTCGCCGACGTGCTCTGGCGGATCTATCGCGATACGGGCTACTTTGCGTACGTCGGCGGTCTGCGCGGTGGGGAGCAGCGGCGCGCCAACTTGGTGGCGCTGCACGAACGCGCCCGCCAGTTCGGCGGCTTCCGGCGCCAGGGGCTGCGCCGCTTCCTCCGCTTCATCGAGTCGTTGCAGGCGGTCGATCAGGACCTGGGCGCCCCCTCCGCCGTCGGAGAGGCCGAAAACGTCGTCCGCATCATGAGCATCCACAAGTCCAAGGGCCTCGAATTCCCCGTCGTCATCGCCGCGGAAATGGGCCGCGCCTTCAACCGCACCGACGCCACCGGACGCTTCCTCTTCGACCGCACGACCGGCGTCGGACTGAAGGCCGTCGATCGCGACCGCCTCATCGAGTACCCCACGGTACTCCATCGGGCCTGCGCCCGATCGGCCGATGAGGCCTCCCAGGCCGAGGAGCTTCGCGTCTGGTACGTCGCCCTAACCCGCGCCCGCGAAAAGCTCATCCTCGTGGGCACTGAGGATCTGGAGAAGCTGGAGCGGATGCGGGCTATGGCCCGGGCCAACGCCGGACAGGTGGGGCCTTTGCAGGTGCTCAGCGCCCAGACCCCGTTGCATTGGGTGGTCGCCGCCCACGGCGCTATCCCGCCCGCGCGGGTGACGTGGGACGAGGCCACCGGGCCCGATGCCGGCGTCCTCCTCGAGGTGACCACCTATGCGCCGGACGAGATTCTCGACTGGCGCCTGCCCGCGGCCGCCAGCGCCGACGATGCCGGTCTTCGCAAAGCAGTGGCCGCCCTCGCGCCCCTCCCCCCGGCCGAACCTCTCAGTCGCGAACTGGAATGGGCCGTGGACTTCATCGATCGCCTCGACTACGCCTACCCTCATCTGGAAACCTCCTCCGTGCAGGCCGCCCGGGCGGCCAGTGGCGTCAAGCGGCCGCACGATTGGCCGGACGAAGAGTCCGCGCCGGTGGTGGCCGATGCGCGGGCGCCCGCCCACCACACGGCCGCGTCTGCCGACGCACGGCAGGAGGGGATTCGTCGCGGGCGGGTTGTCCATTCCGCGCTAGAATTACTCCGACTGGACCAGGCGGCCGACGCGGCGCAGATCGCCCAGCAAATGGACCGGCTGGCGGCCGACGGCCTGCTCGATGCGGCGGACGTGCCCCTCATCGACGTGGATGCCCTGGCGTGGTTTTTCAATACGCCGCTGGGGCGGCGGATCCGCGCCGCCGGCGACGACGGCTATCGCCGCGAGTGGATGTTTCTCGCGAGCGAGCCGGCCGACCGCTTCGATCGTCTGGTGACCGGCGACGCGGATGATCGGGTGCTCGTGCGGGGCGTCGTCGACGGCATCCTGACCGACCAGGCCGGTCTGGCCATTGTGGATTACAAAACCGACCGCGTGGACGCCGGCGACGTGGACGCCCGCGCGGCCGACTATGCCCTGCAACTGCAACTCTACGCCGCCGCGGTGTCCGCGGTGTTCGGACGACCGGTGACCGCCCGGTACCTGGTTTTTCTCCACGGACGGCGGATCGTGGAGGTGGAGGACGCCTCATCGTGACGACGACCCTGACCCCGACCCCCGTCGCCGGCCGGCACGATCGCCAAACCACCGAGCGGCGCTGCCGCGAACTGGGCCGCGAACTCTTCGAACGCGCCCACGCCGCTGAGCCGCGCTTCTGGCGCCGCGCCTGGTGGGAACGGCAGATGCTCGAATACGTTTCCGCTGACCCGCGCCTCCAGACCCAGCTCTTCCGCTTCATGGAGTGCGTGCCGCACCTCGGCGACGACGCCGACATCGCCCGCCACCTCAAGGAATACCTCACGCCCGACGTCGTCAAGGGCAGCTTGCCCATGCGCCTGGCCACCGCCTTCCGCGATCCCCATTCCCTCTATGGGCGCAGCGTCGGCTCGGTCGTGCGCTGGTCGGCGTTTGCGATGGCCCATTCCTTCATCACCGGCACCAACACCCGCGAAGCCATCGCCAACGCCGAACGCCTTCGCGCCCGGCACATGGCGTTCACCCTCGACGTCCTCGGCGAAGCCACCATCAGCGACCCCCAGGCGGAGGAGGCCGCCCGCGTCTACCTGGAGCTCATCGAATCGCTCGGCGAGGCCGCCCGCCACTGGACCCACGTCCCCCAGATCGACGCAGGCCGCGACGGCCCCATGCCCAGAGCCAACATCTCCATCAAGCTCACCGCCTTCGACCCGGTGTTCGACCCGGTCAACCCCGATCGGGTCTACGACACCGTCGCGGGGCGTTTGCGGCCGCTGCTCGACCGCGCCCGCGCGCTCGGCGTCTTCGTCAACGTCGATATGGAGGCCTTCCGCTATCGCGACATGACCCTGGCTTTCTTCAAGCGGCTGCTCAACGAGCCGGCGTATCGCGACTGGCCCGACATCGGCATCGTGGTGCAGGCCTATCTCCAGGACGGCGAGGCCGATCTGCACGGCCTGCTCGAGTGGGTGCGGCAGCGCGGCACGCCGATCGCCATTCGCCTGGTCAAGGGTGCCTACTGGGATACCGAAACGACCTACGCCGTCCGCTACGGCACGCCCATCCCCGTGTGGACGCGCAAGTGGGAGTCCGATGCCTGCTACGAACGGTGCACGCGGACCATGCTCGAGCACGCGGACCTGATTCGCCCCGCGTTCGCCAGCCACAACGTGCGCTCCCTCGCCCACGTGATGGCCGTTGCGGAGGAACTCGGCCTGCCGGCGCGCGACTACGAGCTTCAGATGCTCGCCGGCATGGGCGACCCGCTCAAGCAGGCCGTGGTCCAGATGGGGCGCTGCCTGCGCATCTACTGCCCTTACGGCGATCTGCTCAAGGGCATGGCGTATCTGATCCGCCGGCTGCTCGAGAACACCTCCAACGATTCGTTTCTCAAGCAGGGCTTCGGCGACCGGGCGGCCTACGACCGCCTGCTGGAAAACCCCGCCGAGGCGCGCCCGCCGAGCGCGCCCCTGCCCCGGCGGCGCGATGAAGACACTTTCGAGGAGGAGCCCATGACGGCCTTCGCCAACGCAGTGAATACGGGCTTTGCATCCGCGGAAAACCGCATCCGCGCGGCCGACGCCCTCGCCGCCGCCCGCGCCCGCGGCCCGGTCGATTATCCCCTGGCCATCGGCGGGCAGGCCGTCGAAACGGGCCAATGGATCGCCTCGCACAATCCCGCCCACCCGGATGAAATCGTCGGCCGGACCGCCGCGGCCTCCACCGCCCACGCCGACCAAGCCGTCGCCGCCGCTGCCGCCGCCCTGGCCCCCTGGAGCGCCCGCAGCGCCTACCAACGCGCCGATCTGCTCCGCAAGGCCGCAACCGTCCTGACCGATCACCGCCTCGAACTCACCGTCGCCCTCATCCGCGAAATCGGCAAGAACGCCCAACAGGCCGACGCCGAAGTCACCGAGGCCATCGACTACTGCAACTACCACGCCGCCCTCGTCGAGCGCATGGCCGAACGACCCCGCCGCCGCAACGTGCCCGGCGAAGACAACGTGCTGGTCTACGACCCCTGCGGCGTGTGCGTCTGCCTGGGCTGCTGGGATTTCCCCCTGGCCATGCTCAGCGGGATGGTCTCCGCCGCCCTGGCCGTGGGCAATACGGTGGTGGTCAAACCCTCGTCGCGGGCCCCCGTGGCGTCGGCTCTGCTCATGGAGGTTTTCACGGCTGTCGGCGTTCCCGCGGGCGCGGTCAACTACCTGCCCGGCGATGGCGCGGAGATCGGGGCGCACCTCGTCGCCCATCCGGACGTCCACGCCGTCGTGTTCTGCGGTTCGCGCGACGTGGGCTTGCAGGTGGCCGCCTCCGCCGCCCAGGTCCGGCCCCGGCAGCGGCATCTCAAGCGCACCGTCATCGATACCGGCGCCAAGAACGCCATCATCGTCGATCACGACGTGGACATCGACGAGGCCGTGCTCGGCGTCCTCGAATCCGCTTTCGCCTTCAGCGGGCAAAAGTGCACCGCCTGCTCGCGGGTCATCGTGCTCGACGCCATCCACGACGCCTTCTGCCAGAAACTGCGCGACGCGGCCGCGACCATGACCATCGGCGACCCGGCGGTCGTGGGCAGCAACATTGGCCCGGTCATTTCCGCGGCCGACGCCGAGCGGATCACGGGCTACATCGCCGAAGCCAAGACGAGCGCCCGCGTGCTCTTCGAAAGCCCGGCCGATGCTCTGCCGAAACAAGGCCACTACGTCGCCCCCGTCATTTTCACCGAGGTGGATCCGAAATCGCCTCTGGCCCAGGAAGAGATCTTCGGCCCCGTGCTGGCCGTCCTGCGCGCCCGCGACTTCGACCACGCCCTGGAGCTGGCCAACGACAGCGTCTACGCCCTCACCGGCGGGCTGTACTCCCGCAGCCCCGCGCACATCGAGCGCGCCCGTTGGGAATTCCGCGTCGGCAACCTCTACATCAACCGCAAGATCACCGGTTCGCAGGTCGACGTGCAACCCTACGGCGGCAGCAAGCTCAGCGGCGACGGCGCCCGCCTGGGCGGTCCCGACTACCTGCTCCAGTTCTGCCGCCCGCGCACCATCAGCGAGAACACCATCCGCCACGGCCTGACCGCCAGCGGTGAAGACAACTCCGAATCCTGACGCCGCCCACGCACATCGACCGGGAGACATCGCCGGCAGGGCAGGTTATGGGCGGATTGCCCTGCGCAGTCAGTATCGGCGCAACCATTTGTAAAATAAAAACTTAAATCAGTATTATGGCGGAGTTCAAGCAGGCCGCCCCCAAGAATCCGCGCCTCTTTATCTGGGGTATATGCCTTGATTCCCCGGCCCCGCTCCGTTACACTGTGAGCCGAGAGAGTTGTGAGGGAAAGAGGAGATTGGGAGGTATGGGAGAGAATCTCGCCAGGGCAGTGTTCATCCACATGCGGTAGCCGTAGTTCCGAACGGATATGGCGTGCGCGCACCGCGCCGACATGCAACCGTTCACCGCGACCCATGGCGTCGTTCTCGCCGATTCACACCTGATTTCCGAAATACAGCGCGTCGCTTGGACGGCCGATAACCCACGCAAGGGGCTTTTACCCCGTGGGGGAGCGGCGGCAGGTGCGCGGATTGTGCTTTGGGAACGTCGTCGCTCACCACGAGCGACGGCGGAGACGGTTGCATACGCGAGGCGCGTCACGCGCGTGCCGGTCGATGGTCCGGAGGGACCCCGAGGCCGCGGCGTGACCATCACCATAGCCCTTTGGGGCGGGAGAGCGGAACGATGAAAACGGAACACACGCAGGCGCAGCAGGTCAACGGCAACGCCAACAGCGGGTTGCGCCGCAACCTGCTGCTTCTGGCGGCGGGCGTCTTATGCGGACAGGCCGGACTGGCCGTCGCCGCGGAGGTGCCGCTGTTTGAGGCTTATCGGGCCACCGGGCAATACGCCATCTACGCCAACGGTCTGGGTCTCAAGGACGCCGGCGGACAAGGCACCCTCACCGACGTCTCCATCACCGGCCCCGTGCAGAAGGCCTATCTCTACTGGGCGGGCTCCAACCGACCGGCCACCGAAACCACCTCCGACGACACCATTGTGTTTTCCCAGGGCGCCAATCCGGGCGTGGCGGTGACGGCCGATGCCAGTTACGTCATTCCCTTCGAGCGCCCCGCGGTACCCGGCTCCTACTACTGGAACGCCAACCACTCGGCATACGTCGCCGATGTCACCCAGTTGGTGACCCAGGGCACCTTCGACTACACCGTCTCCGAGTTCGACATGGACACCGAGTTCGGTTTCGGCCTGCAAATCGTCTACGAAGACCAAAACATGCCCGTGCGCGACGTGGCGCTCTACCAGGGCCACGACTTTGCCTTCAGCGGCTGGGCCAACGCCGGCGAGCTCAATCGCACCGACGTCGTGACGTTTGAATTCGACCCCTCCAGCGAGGAGCGCGTGCTGGAGGCGAGCTTCTTCGCCGCCGGCGGCGAGGGCACCGACCGCCCCGAGCAACTCTGGGCCCTCACCGGCGCCCACCAGGCCCCCGGCGATCTCCCCGACGAACTTATCACCAACAACCTCGGCAGCGTGATTATGGATAACCCGTTGGAGTCCAATAACCAGTCGGTATGGGACACGGTGACCTACCAGTTGGTCATTCCGCCGGGCGCCACCTACGCCGCCTTCCAGTTCGAATCCGGCGGCGGCAGCGGCACGAACACCCCGGACGAGAGCTTCAGTTGGACCGCGGGCAGCTTCGCCCTGATTCCCGAGCCGGCCACGCTGACCTTGCTGGTCGTGGGTGGTTTGGCGGCATTGCGCCGGCGGCGCTGATCGCGCAGCCCCGACAAACGATCGATCCAAAGCAACGCACGGGTGCGCCGGACGCGCCCGTGCGTTTTTGTCTGCGCATGGCCGGGCCGTTCAGCCTGGCGCCCAACCTTTTGGCTCTTGCGGATAGGAGTGTTTAGAGCAGACGCAGCAGCAGGTACTGCCCGGCGAAGGCGCCGGCCAGGACAATGCTGATCTTCAGCCACACGGGCCAGCGGTGGGGGGCGGCGGCCGCCTCGACCACGCGATAGAGCACCGGCGGTTCGCCGACTTCGACCTGGTGCTCGAAACAGACTTCGGTGACGATACGGCTGGCCTCCAGCGGGGTGAGTTGCAGCGCGGCCGCGTACTGAATCAGCCGGCGGCGGCGCAGGTCGCTGAGCTGGCCGTTGCGGGATTCCGCACGCACCATTTCGCGAAAGATCCGCCGGCCTTCGTCGCGGCTGAGCTTCGGCCCGGTGTGCAGCAGCCGCATGTCGTCATGGCGTTGATATTCGTCCGATTCGTGAAACCGCATGATCTGATTCTTCCCCCTGGTTCCCGTCCTCGCGCGGACGCAGTCCAACTCACTCACCCGATGATAGCCCGCCGACCGCCCGAAAGGAAAGCGTGATGAATTTCACGGACGTGAAAATGGGGCGTCGGCCGGAAGAAAATCGCCCTTTATCGGTCCGCCACACGCGATGTGTCGCCTCGACCACCGGGCTGTCTCCGCCCGAACGGGAATGAGCGGGGGCTGGTGGCCGTGCCCGACCAACGGCTATACTCACACCCGCGATCCAATGACCCCCAAAGGCCGCAGAGACCCTCCAGGCCGCAGAGGAGACCCGCGTATGAATCACGACTGGCACGCCGCATCGCACGGCCAGCAGCTCGGACGCCGTCGAACACCGGCCATCGCCCTCGCCGTCATACTCGCATGCAGTGTCACGACCTTGGCACAAAACGCGGGCGAGCCGACCGCCGGAGACGCCGGCATGCGCCGCCCGCGCATCTACCCCCCGGTGGTGCTCACCGAACGCGGCCTGCGCGTGCACCGCGCCGGCCTGCTCATCGACGGCCACAACGACCTGCCCTGGCAGATCCGCGAAAAGGCCAACTTCTCGCTCGACCGCCTCGACATCGCCGTCCTCCAGCCCAGCGTGCAGACCGACCTTCCCCGACTGCGGCGCGGCGGCGTGAGCGGGCAGTTCTGGGTGGTCTACGTCGACCCCGGGACCGAGCGGGCGGGAACCGCAACGGCCGAGGCTCTCGCCCAGTTCGACCTCATCCACCGCATGATCGAGCGCTACGACGACCTCGAGCTGGCCCTTACCGCCGATGACGTCGAGCGCATCCACGCGGACGGCAAAATCGCCTCCCTCATCGGCGTCGAGGGCGGGCACATGATTCAGAATTCCCTCGACACCCTGCGCGAATTCCACCGCCGCGGCGCCCGCTACATGGGCCTGACCCATTCCGAAAACACCGATTGGGCGGACTCGGCCACCGACGAACCGGAACATGGCGGCCTCACCCCCTTTGGCGAGCAGGTCGTCCGCGAGATGAATCGGCTGGGCATGCTGGTGGACATCGCCCACGTGTCGGCCGATACCATGCGCGACGCCCTGCGGGTCAGCACCGCCCCGGTCATCGCCTCGCACTCGTCGGCCTACTCGGTCGCCCGGCACGTGCGCAACGTGCCCGACGACGTGCTGGGCATGATCAAACGCAACCGCGGCGTGGTCATGATCAACTTCTTCAGCGGCTACAGCCACCCGGTCGGCGCCGAGGCCATGTCCAACTACTTCGAGACCGAGCGGGCCCTCAAGGCCCGCTACCCGGAGGAGGCCGCCTTCCGCAAGGCCTGGCGGGCGTGGAAAGACGCGCACCCCATCCCGGCCGGCACCGCCCACGTGCTCGTGGATCACATCGACCACATCGTCCGCGTCGCCGGCATCGACTGCGTGGGCCTGGGCTCGGACTACGACGGGGCCGGGCGCATGCCGCAGAACATGGAGGACGTTGCAGGCTATCCCTATCTCACCCAGGCCCTGCTCGACCGCGGCTACAACGAACGCGACATCCACAAGATCATGGGCGGCAACATCCTCCGGGCCCTGCGCGCAGCCGAGGCCCAGGCAACAACCTTGTCCGGCAAAGCCCCAACCGAACAGAAATCGCAATAGTGCCAGGGAATACGAGCATAGTGGAAGGGATGCGAGCATAGTGCCAGAAAACGCGACTACAGTCCCAAAGAATGCGGGCAAGGCGGCAGAGATTGTCCGAATAACGGAGCCCGACCCGCAGGGTGCCAAGTCCAAGCTCGAGTGGGGGGCTACGTCCAAGCTCACGAAGGGTGCCATGGCCAAGGTGAGGAGGGGGGCCATGGATAAGGTGAGGAAGGGTGCCATGGCCAAGCTCGACGGAGTCGAGCGCCGCCATGCGTTCGCCCACCCACGCAGCAACCCCCCAACCCCCGCCCATCCAACCCCCTCAATCCCTCAATCCCTTAATCCCTCAATCCCTGCCGTCAAAGCCAATCTCGACAAGGGTGCCATGGCCAAGCTCGACAAGGGTGCCATGGCCAAGCTCGACGAAGTCGAGCGCCGCCATGCCGCCGCCCACCAACGCGGCAACCACCCAACCCCCGCCCGTCCGCAACCCTCAATCCCTCAATCCCTCAATCCCCGCCTTTAAGGACTCCCAGCCATGCACCTGACCCCAGCAGCCTGCTTGATCGCGATCATCCTCACCACCACCACCGCCGTGGGAGACGACAACATGTGGGCCGCCTTTGAAACCAGCCCCCACTGGGGCGAACGCATCCTCACCTACGCGTACGAGCCCGACGTGCGCGTGCACATCAACGCCCCCTCGGCCGATGCCTTCGACCCGAAAAGGCCCACCCGCCTCGTGCTCTTCGCCCTGCCCAACGGCAACAGCATCGAGTGGACCGTGGGGTGCAAGATGGCCGATGGGCTCGATTGGCATTTCGACATCCAGCACATCGGGGCCCAGATCCGCCGCGTCCGCGAGGTCGCCACCGACTGCAACTGGATCGTCGCCTACCTGGAATCCGGCCAGAAAAGCTGGCCCCGCTGGTGCGCCGAGCACCCGGACGCCGAGACGCGCATCCGCCGACTGGTGGACGACCTCCGCAAGCGGTTCGACAGCGCCCATCTCACCGGCGAACTCACCATCGACCTGACCTGCCACAGCGGCGGCGGACGCTTCGTCCTGGCGTTCATCGACGCAGCCGACCGCATCCCCGACTGGGTCGGCCGCATCGTCTTTCTCGACGCCAACTACGGCTACAGCGACGCTCGCCACGCCGACAAGCTCATCGACTGGCTAACACGCGGCCGCCACGTGCTCTGCGTCACCGCCTACGACGACCGCGAGATGACCTACAACGGCAAGCCGCTGGTCGGGCCCGACGGCGGCACCTACCGCCGCACGATGGAGATGATCGCCCGCATAGGCCGGCAGATCCCGCTGACCGAGCGCGACGAGGGCGCCTTCGTCCGCCATCGCGGTCTCGACGGGCGCGTCGAGGTGCTCATCCCCAAGAACCCGGAGCAGCAGATCCTGCACACCGTGATGGTCGAGCGCAACGGGCTGATCCACGCCCTGACCCTGGCGGGCCCCTGGGAAAACAAGGCCGGCCCGTTCTGGAGCGAGCGGGCCTACACCCAGTGGATCCAGCCGCAGTGACCGCACCTGCGCAGTCCGCACTGGGCCCAGCCATTCCGCGTCGTTAGTATGCTGCCTGGCAGGGATGTGGCATTCCCGCCCATTGGGTGTCCGTCCCGAGTATCCTTCCGTTATTCAGCGGGATCAGGAACCGCGATGCACTACCGCCGGCGAGCCGCGCTTTACACGGGGCAATCGCCGACAACGGCACGAAAGCAGGCCAGAACACCATGCAATCGAAAACCCAAACCACGGTCTGTTTCTTGCTCTTGGGACTTGTCGCTGTCGGCAGGGCTGCCGACGCTCCTCCTGCCAGTCAGCCGCGCTCGGAGAGCAACGCGGATCAGGCACAGATAAGCACCCTCATACGTTTGCTCCAAGCCGGCATTTTAGCTGAGCAGGGCTCCGCCATCGCCCGACTCGCGGAGATGGACGAGGCCGCCGAGCCCGCTCTCCCACAATTGCTCACGTTGCTGGAACGCGGGGATCCGCAACTGCGCACGTCGTTGATTTTCGCGATCAGCCGGATTGCGCCCGATTCGCCGAGGTTCATCAAAGAGGTTGTCGAAGGGATATACGTGCGCCCATCGAGTGGCTGTGACGATGAGATGATTGCCTTGCAGTCGATCGAGGATTTACCACGTTTCGCCATTCCTGCGCTCGCGGCACTGCTCGAGTCAGAGGACGATGGATGTGTGCTCACGGGGCTCTACGGGCTTGCCGCCTACGAAGGACTGCCTTGCGACATCGAGCCGACTGTTTGCGCGACAGTCGCGAGTTCGAACGGCATCGTGCGAGCATCTGGCGCCAACAATTTGAGTCAATTCGGCGAATGCGATGGTTGCGCTTTGCCAACGCTCGTGGGCTTGCTCAGCGACGACGATCCCGCAGTTCAGAAAGCCGCGGCCGGGGCGCTGTTGTGGTACGGTGAACGCGGACTGGGGCCGCTCTGGGCCCGAGAGGACCTGCGGCGCACGACGGCTGAGGAGATCAAGTGGGCCTTCCAGCAATTGCCTCGGGACAAGCGGCTGGGGCTCGCCCGGGCCTGTTTCAACGCTCGGCACGAGGCCCTGGCGATCCTTGCTCTAAAGCATCTGAGATCCCTCCATCCATATCCGGTAAGTCTCCTGTCCACCATCGACCAGTGCTATACCGGCGCCGGAGAAGCTTACCGTTCGGGGATCGCGCGGGTGATCGTGGCTCGCCGCGACGATTTACTCTTGCCGCCGGAGATGCTCGTGTCGTTTCTGATTGCGGAACGGTGGCTCACGCGCGAGAACCTCGCAACCGCAATTGCCGCCTATGGCCAGGAGTCCGTGCCCCTGCTGCTGCACGGGGTAAGGTCAGAGTCGCCCGCCATGCGATCGGGCTGTGTTGTGGCGCTGGGCAAGATCGGGCTCAGCGCACGCCACGGCTCCCTTGACGCCGCGTTGCGGCTGAGCAAAGACGCCGATCCCCGGGTGCGCGCGGACGCGGCGGGGGCGCTGGGTTATTACCGGCATCCTTCGACCGAGATCCAGAGCGCGTTGCAAGCTCTTCTTGTGGACGAGGAAGCGAAGGTGCAACGTGCCGCACGCCGCTCCCTGGCGCGTCGCGCCGAGTAGGTTCTTCCGTCGAAAAACCGCCACTCCGGCATGGGACGGCGCGCAATCGGCCGGCCTGGAGGTGGCACTGATCCGTCCGAGAAATACGTGGGACATGCATTACACAAACCCCTGCCGTCGTCGGCCCTCCGGGCCGTTGGGGTTTGGGTAGAGATTGTATTTTCCCAGGTGTTGAAACACCTGGCTACGATCGTTCGCCCTCCGGGCGATGTTCCCGCCCGCAGGGCGCACCTTGGTTGCCAGGGAATTCACTCCCTGGTCAGGGGGGCACCCCAACATATCTCTTCCCGCCCGGAGGGCGAACGTTGGTAGCCAGGGAATTCATTCCCTGGTACTGGGCATCCCAATAACCATCTACCGCCCGCAGGGCGCACGACGGAGGCCCGGAGGTCCATCTCCGCGTATGGGTCACCCATCCACCGCGCATTCCCGCACCAGCCGACGGCCAAAAGAGGGTGCCATGGCCAAGCTCGACGTAGTCGAGCGCCGCCATGCGAGAAACGATCAGGTCCCCATGGCCGCAATCCTCCCCATGAACACCGGCCCCAATCGTCTCCTCTCACCTCTCTACCCCGGTGCCATGGCCAAGCAGCAACATAGTCAAGGGTTTCATGGCCAAACAGACCGCCAAGGGCGAGCTGTGCCGCCATGACACCAACGACCGCTACGCCGACCCATGCCAACTCGGCCCTCGAGCGCATCACGCGCACGAGCCCCGTAGGGCGGGCCGTGCCCGCCTCGGCCTCCCGCGCATCACGCATAAGAGCCACGAAGTGGCGCCCTATCACAGCCCAGGGCGACAGCCCTGGGGAAATGTCCATTCCCCCATTATCTGAGCCCTGTAGGGGCGCTCTAGCGTGCCTCACCAACGCCCAACCACCACCCCGCTCATAAACGGTCAAGCTCCGACGCATTCCCGCATCTGCGCAATCTGCGGATCAATCAACTGAACACCTGTGCAACCTGCGTAATCGCCGGATCAAATCCCCCAATCCCAGATTTTTCGCCGTTTTCAACCCCGCCAGGGGCCCTGGAT
>NPIF01000982.1_pt1 | contig 67670 bp, 64 predicted proteins | sample 8637461 | NCBI WGS metagenome assembly NPIF01 (sample SAMN07420641, study PRJNA396082) | bioreactor metagenome | isolation source: sample BR12 brine-fed electro-methanogenic bioreactor BR | place: Japan: Kochi | collected 2016-12-09 | reverse complement strand
TCGGCGAGACAAAGGGGTTTGAACGTCAAAGACGGCTCGCCTGGCGGCATCGCGCTGTGAGGTGTGCGCTGCGCGCACACATGACGATGTAGGGTGCGCACTGCGCACCAATGCCATGCCAGCCGAAGGATACGGTGCGCAGTGCGTACCCTACGGGAAACGGAGTGGTTTTGACTTTGGGTTTTGATTTTGACTTTCCGCTTTCCCCCCGTCTGCCGCGCCGAGCATCGCAGCCCGAATCGGGAGAAGCCCGAAGGGGACCCTCCAGGGATGGAGGGTCCTCGCCTTCGCGCCAGGACGGCGCGTAGGCGAGCGCCGATTCGGGCGAGAAGCGCAGGGGACCCGCAGGGCGCGGCAATCGGGTCGCCTTTTCTTTCGTTAGTTTCTTTTGGCGAGACAAAAGAAAGTAACCCGGAGCAGGGGGACGGAATCCCCCGCCTAAATCAATCCGCTCTACGGATTGGCAAACCACTCCCGCAAAAACTGCTTGCGCTTGCGCTCACTGAGATGGTCGATGATCTTGCCGCATACTTCGGCGAAGGGAACGACGCCGCCCGGTTCGATGGCTTCGCACCACAGCACGTGCAGGCCGATCTCCGATTCGACCACCTCGCTTACCTCTCCCTCTGCCATGCCGAACAGGGTGGCATCCAGGGCAGGATAGAGCATGCCGGGTTTGACGCGGCCGAGGCGGCCGCCTTCCATGGCGCTGGGGCATTCGGAATGACGCCGGGCCATGGCTTCGAACTGCTGCACGGGATCGGTCAGCTCGCGGCGGATCTGTTGCAGGCGCGGCAATGCACGCTCGGGACGGTTCTCGGCGTAGGCCGCATTGACCGTGATGAGAATGTGGCGCGCGGTGCGGATCTCCGGGCGGGTGAAACGCTCCGGATGCTGGTAGTAATAAATGGCTGCCTCGTCATCGCTGACGGCGCAGTGGGCGGAGGTAAGGCGGTCCAGCACGGCCTCCACCTTCAGCTCGCGCTCCAGGGCGCTGCGCAGCGCGGCCTGGTCGAGGCCGTTGCAGGCCATGTCTTCGGTGAAGGCATCGGCGCTGTCGTAACGTGACGCAATGGTCTGCACCGCCTGTTCCACCACGGCGGCGGGAACATGGACATCCTGCGCCGCCGGGCTGGCCAGCACCTTGCGCTCCAGCGCCGAGGCACGGGCGACCTGCGCCTCCAGCGCCTGGCGCTCCTCATCCGACAACTGTGCCGGGGTACGCTGGAATCCTGCCAGGGCGGTGCGCAGGCGCAGGTAGTTGTCCGCGGTCATGCCCCCTCTCCTTCCTCCAGCGGCTTCAATCCAGGCTCCGGCACGCACAGCGTCATGGCGCCGAAGATCACGTCATAGCTCACGCCCTTGGCGTCGTCGCGCCACACCTTGAGGATCTGGCCCCGCTCGCCGGCCTGTACCAACACCTTGCCGTTGTGGGCCAGGGTGACGGCGGCGACGACGTATTCACGGCTTTCATAGCGGCTCGGCACCCAGGGCTGCTCGGCGTCGATGAGTTCTTCCTCGCGGCAGCCGACCACGCGCTCGTCGTCGAGAAAGTGCACTTCGTAGATGATCTGATCCTGAAGGAAAGTGCCGATCTGGCGCACGAAGCCGACACTGCCGCGCCGCACCAGCAGGTCGCCGGTGGCCATGCCAGGATAGGTGCCGTCGTTGCGCACGTTGCGCACCACGCGCACCTTGTCGCCGTAGTCGAATTGCGGTCGCATCAGAAACGCCTCATATCGGTGAGCGCCACCGCCACCTTGCGCGGCTGCGCTGCCTGGAACACCTTGAACACCTTTTCGGTGATGGCATCGGACAGCACGAAGTCCTGGTAAGCGGCGGTCAGCGCATCGCGGTAGGCCGCACGCTGTCCCTCCTCATCGGCAGGCATCGAAACGCGCTGCATATAGTCGTGGAAGCGCTGCAGGATGTGCAGCCGGTTCACCTGCACCACGGAGCGCTCGTAGGCAACGGCGAAGTATTCGAGAAAGTCCTCGGCGCTCTCCAGGTCCTGCATATCGTCGTCCAGTGTGCTCATGGTGTGTTCCTCTTCGTCAAACAGCCAATGGCAGCGTCGCCGCCTCACATACCGCCAGCAGGGCGCCGGCGCCCAGCCGATCGGCCTCGTCCAGTTCACGTACCTTTTGCAGGCGGGCGCGCCCTTCATCCAGCCTGCCCATGCGCAGCAGCAGAAAGCCTTCCGCCTTGAGGGCGAGCAGGCAGAAGCGCACCAGTCCCATGGACTTGCGCACCGCGCTGCCCAGATAGCGCAGGTCCAGGCTGCGCCAGTCGACGGGGAAGTGCAGCGGATCGCCCGCCGCCAGCCGCGCCTGCTCCGCCACCTTCAGTGCCTCATCCAGGCGGTGCTGGTAATACATGTAGCGGTACAGCGCGACCAGCACGGTGAGATTGCCGGGCGCCAGCACGTAGGCGCGCAGCAGCGGCAGCTCCGCCGTACCGTCGGCATAGCCGTCGGCCGCCTCGTTGAGCAGGCCCTCGACGCGCTCAGGCAGCGGCGCGTCGAAGTACAGGCTGTGTTCGTTGAATTCGAGCAGGTCCATGTCAGAGCTTTGCGTTGGGTCCGTCGTTGTCGAATACATGTGCTTCGCAGCTGCCGCCCTCGGCACAGTCGCCGCAGGCGCCGTCGGGCATGGCAGCCAGCTTCTTTTCCAGGTAATCGATGCGTTCCATCAGGCAGCCGATGGCACGGCCTACCGGATCGGGAATGAGATGATGATCGAGGTCGATGCCGTACACGTTGCGGCTGCGCGTGTTGCGCGCGCGCACGATGCGGCCGGGAATGCCCACCACGGTACGGCCCGCCGGCACGTCCTGCACCACCACCGAATTGGCGCCGACGCGCACGCCGTCGTCGAGGTGGATGGCACCGAGGATCTTGGCGCCGGCACCGACCAGCACGCCATTGCCCAGCTGCGGATGACGGCGGCCCTTGTTCCAGCTGGTGCCGCCCAGGGTGACGCCGTGATACAGCGTGCAATCCTCGCCGACGATGGCGGTTTCGCCGATCACCACACCGGCGCCGTGGTCGATGAAGAAACGGCGGCCAATCTGCGCGCCGGGATGGATGTCGATGTTGGTGGCAAGGCGCACCATGAAGGCGAGCAGGCGCGCCGGGTAACGCCAGCCGCGCGACCACAGCCGGTGCGCCACGCGGTGCAGCATGATGGCGTGCACGCCGGGATAGGTGGTCAGCACCTCGAAGCGGTTGCGCGCCGCCGGGTCACGCTCGAACACGCAGGCGATGTCTTCACGCCACAGGGCGAACAGGCCCGGTGCGGGTACGGCGACTTCATTGATGGCCAACTCTGCACTGTTCATCGTTGCCTCCGTTTTACTGGCGTTTGGTGCGCGTTGCGCACCCCGCATCTCTTCACCTACATGCAAGCACGGTAAATCTGTTCCAGCTCCGCCGCTTCCGGCGCGCGCTTGTTGCGCACGGCGAAGGCGCGAATCTGCGGCAGCAGCTGCTGCGCCTGATCCTCACTCAAACGGATGCCCAGTTCGGCATAGCCGCGCATCACGCCGTGACTGCCGGAATGCTTGCCCAGCACCAGGCGGTGGGCGCGGCCGAGCAGCGCCGGGTCGAAACCCTGGTAGTTGCGCGGGTCCTTGATCAGACCGTCAACGTGGATGCCGGACTCGTGAGTGAACACACCCTCGCCCACCACGCTCTTCTGCCAGGGCAGCGGCCGGCCCGAGGCCTCGGCCACCAGTTGCGACACCGCGCCGATGCCGCGCAGCTCGACGCCGCTGTCGATGCCGTGCAGGCAGCGCAGGGCCACCGCCACCTCTTCCAGCGCGGCGTTGCCGGCGCGCTCGCCGAGGCCGTTGACGGTGGTGTTTACATGCGTGGCGCCGGCGCGCACCGCGGCGAGGGTATTGGCGGTGGCCAGCCCCAGGTCATCGTGGGCGTGCATCTCGATATCAAGGTCCACCGCACGGCTCAAACGGCTGATGCGCTCGTACACGGCAAAGGGATCAAGCACACCGAGGGTGTCGGCGAAGCGGAAGCGGCGCGCGCCGGCGGCCTGCGCCGTCTCCGCCACCTGCAACAGAAAATCATCATCGGCACGCGAGGCATCCTCGCCGCCGACGCACACCTCCAGCCCCAGCTCCAGCGCGCGCGGCACGCAGCGCTCGATGTTGGCCAGCACCCAGGCGCGATCGCGACCCAGCTTGCGGGCAATCTGCTGATCGGATACCGGGATGGAGAGGTCGACCATGTGCACGCCGAGGCCGTTGCACAGGGCGATGTCGTCGTCGCGCATGCGCGCCCACACCAGCAGGTGGGCACTAAGACCGAGCGCCGCCAGGGCATTGATGCCGGCGCGTTCTTCAGCGCCCATGGCCGGGATGCCCACCTCCAGCTCCGGCACACCGACACCGTCCAGGGCGTGGGCGATGGCCAGCTTCTCCTCCAGGGAGAAGGCCACACCGGCGGTCTGTTCGCCGTCGCGCAGGGTGGTGTCGTCGATGATGAGGGGGCGTAGGTTCATGGCTTGCTCCTGTTGACATGACTTGAGCAAGCCCTGTGCCATGAGATGTTTTCGTTTTATTTCAGTAAGTTGCATAAATTCCGCCACGGGCATGTGCCACGGTGGCGGGCGGATTGTCGTAAAGGCTACAAGCCGGAGCCTCCTCCTTCCGCTTCCCTCTTCTCCCGTGGGGCGCGCATCCTGCGCCATTGCTGTATATAATCCCAGCATCAACACGGAGGTACCGCCAATGAACGACCTAACCCCCCGCCAGGCCGAAATCCTGGAGCTGATCCGCCAGACGCTGGAGGAAACCGGCATGCCGCCCACACGGGTGGAGATCGCCGACGCCTTCGGCTTCAGTTCGCCCAACGCCGCCGAGCAGCACCTGCGCGCCCTGGCCCGCAAGGGCGCCATCGAAATGGTGCCCGGCGCCTCGCGCGGCATCCGCCTCAAGCAAAACATCGAAGGCCTGCCGGTGGTGGGCCGCGTCGCCGCCGGCTCGCCCATCCTGGCCGAGCAGCACGTCGACGATCACTACCGCGTCGATCCGCGCATGTTCAACCCGCCCGCCGATTACCTGCTGCGCGTGCGCGGCATGAGCATGAAGGACATCGGCATCCTCGACGGCGATCTGCTCGCCGTGCATCGCACGCCCGAGGCGCGCAGCGGCCAGGTGGTGGTGGCGCGCATCAACGACGAGGTGACGGTGAAACGCTTCCGCCGCCGCGGCAACAAGGTGTCCCTCATCGCCGAGAACCCGGACTTCGAACCCATCGAGCTGGATCTGAAACAGGATGAACTGACGCTGGAGGGCATCGCCGTCGGCGTGATCCGCAACGGCCACCCGCTGTAACCATGCCCCCCCTGTCCCGCCACGCCGACCTGTCCGCTGCCACCGCGGCGAACGACGCCGGGCGCAGCAAACTGGCGGACCTGCTGCAACGCGACGACATCTGGCGCGGCGGCTCCCACGCCACATCCGCTCACGTCCTGCCCACCGGCCATGCCGCGCTGGATGCCGCCATCGGCGGCTGGCCGCGCGGCGCCCTCACCGAACTGCTGGCGGACCAGCAGGGCATCGGCGAGGTCAGCCTGCTGCTGCCCGCCCTCGCCGCCCTGTCGCAGCAGCAGCGCTGGGTCGCCTTCGTCGCCCCGCCCCATATCCCCTACGCACCGGCCCTGGCCGCCGCCGGCATCGATCTGGCCCGTTTTCTCTGGCTGCGTCCGGACAGCAGCGCCGACACCTTGTGGGCGATGGAACAGAGCCTGCGCTCCGGCGTTTGCGGCGCGGTGCTCGGCTGGCCTGTCCGCGTCGACCACCGCGCCCTGCGCCGCCTGCAACTGGCCGCCGAAACCGGCGATGCCCTCGCCGTGCTCTACCGTCCGCGCCGCGCCGCAGCCGATGCCTCTCCCGCCGCCCTGCGTCTGGAACTCACATCAGCCAGCGGTGGATTGCGGATACAGGCACTCAAACGCCGCGGCGGCTGGAACACTGCCCCGCTTCTGATCGCCCGTTGAGGTGGGCGATCAGAAGCGGGAGTTTCGAGTTGCGGGTTTCGAGTTTCGAAAAACGACAACAATGGTGACACCGCATACCGCATCTTGCGTTAAATCAACTACAGCCGGAGCACGTCATTCCCGAAACCCGAAACCCGAAACTCGAAATCCGAAACTCGCATTCCGTTTTATAGCCCCATACACAAATGCCCCTTGCGCCCGCCCCGCGCGCCTGTGCAAACTCGAATCACCCCATACAACAACGCCAATTACCACACTGGGCGTAATAAAATTACGGAGAGAGAACATGCTGGTCAAAGATGTCATGAGCCGTACCGTGCGTAGCGTCGATCCGGAGACGAGCATGCTGGAAGTCTCCTCGTTGATGTGCCTCTACCGTTTCAGCGGCCTGCCCGTAGTGGAAGACGGCAAGCTGGTCGGCTTCGTCGCCGAGAAGGATGTGCTGGATCGTCTGTTCCCCTCCATCGAGGAATACATGGAAGGCACCGCCGCCATGAAGCTGGATGACATGCAGGGACAGTACAAGGATTTGGTGAAGCTGAAGGTTTCCGATCTGATGGCCCGCAACGTCATCACCGTTTCCCCCGACATGCATGCCCTGCGTGCCGCCGCCCTGATGGTGCGTCACCGCTTCCGCCGCATCCCGGTGGCCGAGGGCGACAAGCTGGTCGGCATGCTCAGCCTGGGCGACATCCACAAGGCGATCTTCCACTCCAGCGTCGCCAAGATGCGCTGCACCCCCGAATAAGCACCTGTTCCCGCCGCATCCATGACCGCCGCCCCGGGCCACCGGGGCGGCGGTTTTGTTTTCAGCCCCCTCACGCATTCACAGCCAAAGCACTATACTGTATATCCATACACGCGCGGATATACCCCATGCTCTGGCTCGCCATCCACCTCCCCCATCTCGCCCTGGAACTGTTCGGTCCCAGCGCGCAGCCCTTCGTGGTAGTCGACGGCCCGGCCAACCGCCCCGTCGTACATGCCCGCAACCGCGCCGCCGCCGCCGCCGGCGTCAAGCGCGGCATGACCCTGAGCACAGGCCGGTCGCTGTGCGGCGGGCTGACGGCACAGCCGCGCGACCCCGCCGCCGAGCAGGCGGCGCTGGAGAGCCTCGCCGCCTGGGCCGGCCAGTACACCTCACAGATCAGCCTGCACGCACCCACCGGCCTGCTGCTGGAGATCGGCGGCAGCCTGAATCTGTTCGGCGGCCTTGCCGCCTTGCAGAAAAATATCGACGCCGGCCTGCGCGAGCTCGGCTATCACCCGAAACCCGGCATCGCCCCCACGCCTCTCGGCGCCTGGCTGCTGGCCCGCGCCGGCGTAACGGAGCCGGCGGCCGACCGCGCCGAACTCACCCGCCGCCTGCACCCGCTGCCCATCGAGCTGCTGGAGCTGAAGGAGCAAACCCTGCGCGCCCTGCACGGCCTCGGCCTCGCCACCCTCGGCGACTGCCTGCGCCTGCCGCGCGGCGGCCTCGCCCGCCGCCTGACGCCGGACCTCCTGCTCCAGCTGGATCGCGCCTTCGGCCTGCTGCCCGATCCACGCCCGGCCTACACGCCGCCGGCAACCTTTGCCGCCCGTATCGCCCTGCCGGCAGAGGTGGAAAACGTCGAAGCCCTGCTGTTTCCCCTGCGCCGCCTGCTGCTGGAGCTGGCCGGTCTGCTGCGCGCCAGGAACGCCGGGGTGCAGGAACTGCGCCTGCACCTGGAACACCGCGGACGCGCTGCCAGCCTGATCAGCCTCGGCCTGGTACAGGCCTCGCGCGACGCCGCCCATCTGCTCGCCCTGCTGCGCGAACGCCTGGACCGTTTCGAACTGCCCGCCCCGGTGGAGGCCATCGCCCTGCATGCCGAGCGCTTCCCCGACCTCGACAGGACCGAACCCGAACTGTTTGGCGACGCAACCCGCGGGAGCGGCGACTGGGCCGTCCTCGTCGAGCGCCTGCGCGCCCGCCTCGGCAGCGATGCCGTGATCGGTGTACAGCTGAATGCCGACCACCGCCCGGAACAGCGCTGGCAGGAGACAACGCCCGGCGCCCCGTCATCCCCGCCCGCCGCTGCCGACGGCAATCGCCCCCTCGCGCTGCTGGCCGCACCGCAGCCGCAGGAAGCACACAACCTGCGCCTGCTGCGCGGGCCGGAGCGTATCGAAACCGGATGGTGGGACGGCCGCGATGCCGTGCGTGATTACTTCGTCGCCGCCACGGCGGCGGGACAGCGCCTGTGGATCTATCGGGACAGCGCCGACGGACGCTGGTGGATGCAGGGAATATTCAGCTGAGGAGTAAGTCATAGGGCGGGCCGTGCCCGCCGCGCCTGCCACTTGCTTCTGGCGCTATCGTGGGTCGGGTTTCAGCCTGACAATGGCGGCAGGATTAGGCCGCGTCGTCGGGCTGAAGCCCGACCCACATTTTCCAGGCCTACTGGAAATCCTCCAACCGGATGGCATTGCCCAGCAGGGCGACGGCGGGATGGCTGCCGCGGGCATCCAGCACGCTGCCGTCGGCGAACTCCAGGTGTATATGCCCGGCCCTCCGCTCCCCCAGCGGCACCGGGATGACTTCATAACGTTCGCCGTCCGTCTCCAGGAAGCCATCGGCAATCATGTTGGGCAGCGTCGGCCCCGGCGAGCTTACCGTCGCATCGGCCAGCGACATCACCGCCTCCTGGCTCCAGGTGGTGCCCGGATCCTGCCCCGGCGCTCCCTTGGCGTTGTAGATGGCGGCGTGGGAAAAATGCAGCGTCACCACGCCGTCGGCATGGTCCACCCGGTTGACGCGCGATTCATACAGTTCCAGCCCCATGCTCATGGTCGTGCCCTCAACCGCCGGCCCGCTTCATCCCATGGCACCACCGGACCACCCCGCCGAAACCGTATCCGGACCAGCGGAAGGTGTTGTGGGTCGGGCTTCAGCCCGACATCGGCGCTGAGTTTTCCGAGACGCCGTCGGGCTGAAGCCCGCCCACAGGAACCCGGCTCACGTGCCGTTCACAGCAAATGTAGCCGCTTCAGGGAAAGGTTACAGGGACGGGGCCATGAAAGAGCGTGCCGCCGCACGCCTCAATGGCGGGTAAAGAACTCCCACATCACGTCATTGGCCGAGATGGCCTGCGACGGCGCCTCGTCGCCGCGCGGCTTGTGGCCGCCGGGCCAGGAATGGCCGCCGCTCTCGGTGACGCACAGCTGGACTTCCGCCTTGTCCCGGCACGGCGCATACACCTCGCAATAGACACCGGGCTTGTCCAGGATACGGCGCGGCGTGGGGTTGCAGCCGTTCAGTCCGACCCATTTGGCCACCGTGGCAGGCACCGACGTGAAATCCGTCACCTTGGACTTGTCGCGCGCTCCCGGACCGGCGCCGCCGTCGAACAGTACGTGCGTATCGTTTTTGGCATGGATGTGCAGCACCGACACGGGACGGCCGGGGCTGCACGCCCGCGTGTTGTCGGTGCCCGCCACCGGCGCGATGGCGGAAAACACGTCGGACATCTCGCAGGCCAGGCGATAGGACATCAGGCCGCCGTTGGACATGCCCGTGGCATAAATCCGGGAGCGTTCAACGCTCACCCGGCGTGTCACATCAGCAACGACCTCGCGGATGAAACCGACGTCGTCCGCATTGGCATCGCGCGCCCCGCCGCAGCAATTGCCGGCATTCCAGGTCGCAAACTTGCCGCTGCGCAGCCGGCTGTAGCCATTGGGGAACACGGCGACAAAACCCTCGCGCTCCGACTTGCTGATGAGACCGTAATACTCGTCGGTGGCCTGGTAATCCATGTTCCCGCCGCCGCCGTGCAAGGCAAACACCAGCGGCACCGGCTTACCCGGAACATAACTCCTGGGCACATGAACCCGATACATGCGCTCCAGGCCGCCGTGTTTCATGTTGAACGTGTAATCACCCGCCCCCGCGATCGAGCCGCCGGTACCTGAACGGCCCCCGGCATCTGCCCGCTCCTGCTGCCGCTCCAACACCCGCTCCTTCAGCCGCTGCCGCAGCGCATCGTCCCCTTCGGAGGCGCCCAGAACCGGCATAAATCCAGCCATGCATAGAAATAGAATTACGGAACGCATACACAACGACCTCGCGAGGAACCTCATACCTGGACACCCAATCCAAACCTGCTTTCGATGAATTCGTAGGCGCCCGTTGCCTACTTGAAATGAGCCGATTCCCTAAATAGGCGCTCCGAAATATTGTCCACCGGCATCTCCTTCTCCCTCAGGGAGAAGACTGGGATGAGAGATGACATGATTCATTATTTCGGAACACAAATTAGTCGCGCTTGGCCGTAACGAGTTATCTACAACATCCCTGGCACAGATATCCGGACAGTTTGGCCGCATTATTAGAACCCCACAGCTCTTATAGCGTTTCTTACGCACCCAGCAAACTTTGCCAAATTGGCTGATGCCTTTCCCCTGCCTTCTCTGGTGAGAGATTGAAAAAACGTTTGGCGCAAGCCACGGGGAAGCTCCAGTTGGACCCCTGCAGAACTTTTCCCAATATTACATATATTCGCTTGATTGGTACCCTGCAGTTCAGGGTCGTGATGAGTTAGAACAACGAAGTGTGCGCTTTCCAGCTCTTGTTGAATGGCCTTGATCAATGTGCCGTGCCTCCCACCAAGATAAACGGCCTGTTCATTTGATCCTTCACCATGAATCGTTATAACAACCTCGCAAGATTTAAGCAGCGCAATACATTCAGGCTCATCGAATCTCGAACTCGTTATGTGAAGTTCCCCATTACCTTTAGACTTATTACCTTCAAACAAATAGTACGATATATCTTCACCTGCAATTTCCAGCGCTATCTCTGACGTACCCGGCTCTATTCCACCACCGTGTGGTGCCGCGACGGCAACTGCGCTGCCAATATTTCGTGAGACAATAGAAAACTCCCCGTCCGCCTCTGTGGATTTTAATTCTTCGAAGCTGCCGTATTTGTCTGTCATTTGAAACCACCACGCCATCGATACGCACATCGGGTTACCCGGTCGCAATCGATCGGCTTGTTTTGCACTTAAACGATAACACTCCCGGAGCGGTTCAGCATCTATATGCCGAACAATGCACCAAGCCTCGTCAATACCCCAGTTGCCAACACACCTCCTGCGGCCCCCTCGATAATATTGCGAATTGAGCGCAATGATTCCCGAAGTATCGTCGCCTTTGGCTTCGGCGAACTCAATTGCACTTCGAGTGTTGCAATCTCATGATTGATTTCCTCGCGCTCATCCTGCTCTAGCTCTACATGCGACAGCGACGACTGGAATTCTTTGATTATGCTCCGCACTTCATCAAGGTTAATGTTCGACAACTGAAGTGTCTGTATTGAACCATTCGTTCCACCTTGGATCTGCGAATGCGACATTGAGCCAATGTTAAACACGACGCTCGACGCAGCAGTCTTTTCCTCCTTAGAAAAGGAAAAACCCTCACCGGTAACACCCTGCTCCTCGAGCTGTAACGCCCACTCGAGTACGGTGGTTCGGACCGCATCCAGGATGCCTCTCAGCTTCGCCGCGGAGACAACCAAAACTGGAGGCGAATCGAGGTCAACAGCTCTAATTAGACGTGCCGTTACCTCAGATGAATACGGCATCGTAAGCATTCCCGAGTTATTCGCTAGCAGGTCCTCAAGTTCTGCGACTGATTGCCCACATTTGCGATTTGTGAGCGATCTGTGCAGTTTTGCTTCAGATTCTGGAAACATTATCGGCAGCCACATTCCATTGTATGGATTGAAAGCCTTAATTTCTCCATGCACCGACCTATATTCGGGGATTTCTTCCGTATTCGAATAGCCATTCAGCTCATTTTTCAACCATGGCTGAATATCCTCCATTTTTAGCTTCCTCGCGACAACGAGTGCCTTGCGAAGCAGATCGGCAGCTGATATGGACCTGTCTAGTGCTTCACGCTGCAACTCAGTAACCAGAGACTTCACAGTATCCTCCTAATACATAATGTAAAAGATCAGCCGAGGATGTGCGTTAGCACCACGTCGCTGGAATGGAGTGTTATGTTGCTTCACATCCTAGACATCCGCCGGATGAAGTAGTATTCGCCGTCGGTTTCGATGCTTAGATCTCCAAGCTCTAGGACAGCAGATTGAGGGTTGACTTCCTTTGCCTTTACCAGCAATTCGTTAGCTACACCTTCCGGCGCTGTCAAAACATTTCGAAGAACATTGACGAAAAACTTTCGGCAGAACGATTCATTATGCACTGGGCTGGCGCGGTTTCCCGCCGCATCATATTCCGCGCAATTCCAGCCCACCAGATCGGCATCTGACTGAATATCTCCGATAATCTCGAATTTTGCTAACTCGGCACCGACGATACTCCATCGCTGTTTTGTGCGCCCGTTCCCGCTCTGAGTTGCTTCATGAGCATCAAGTGTGAGTCCTTTGGTGATTGACTTTGCTGCTAACTTCTCCACCAAGAGAGCTACGTTGGGCTGCGCCGCAAACGATTGAGACACAATTGCCATCCACATAGCCATGAATATTGCTCGTGCTCCTAACCTATCGCAGCCCATGCAAACTCTCCCTTTGAAACATAACACCAGCGATCAGCCGTGGAACACCGCGAAGCGAGCTGGCATCGGATGGAGCGATTCTGTTCTACATACACCCTCTTTCGGCAAGACTTGTATAGCTTCCATCGCCAATAATGATCATGTCCTGAAGCACGATCTTCATTGCCTCTGCCACTCGCTTTAACTCGACAGCCGCTTTGACATCACTCGCCGACGGTTCGGCCGAACCTAGCGGATGGTTGTGGAGAAGCACGATCCTCTTGGCCCGTATGAGCGCGGCACTTCGAATGATCTCTTGCGGCTCCGCCAATACGTACTTTTCGGTCCCTATCGCCACCACCTCAAACGAGATGATTTCGTAGTTTTCCGTGAGATGGAGGCAGACGAGCTTTTCTTTCGCTTCATTCTCCATGTCCTTGAACAAGCGATATGCATGTTCGGCGGACTCAACTGGAACACCAAGAAGGTCGTCATCGACGCGCTTCCGCATGAATGTTGCCTTTAGCTTCTTAATGTATCCCATGAATATCTACGTTCCGATTAATGCTGTCACGGTGCGACATCTGGCCTGCCGAACCACAAAATCAGCCACGCGGTTTCTGCGGCTGTATTTTCTTGTCAGAAATTGCTTTTGGCATAGGAGTAGCGTCAGGTTTTACTTTGTTTAACGTAAGTGCTCGTTTCGCCATTTCTTTTGCGCTACTCTCATTTTGATTGCTGCTCATCTTGTTCCTCCGCCTGTTGTTCCATGTCATTCTTTGACAAAGGGCCTGACATTACTCCGCCTTCATCCTCAGGCGTGTATGTGGGAGTTTTGTTCTTCTTTAAAGACTGCCTCGCCTTTTCTTTTAAAAGCTTCTCTTCATCTGTTAGCTTGTTTCCAACGTGATCACACATGACAATCACCTTACCTAAGTATTTTATATAGATAGTCAGGGTAATGCTTCGCGCCAGTGGATTTAACATACGTAAAATCCAAACTTTCATAGTATCCAATGAGAGCGTGTGCCGGCCTGATGATCCTCAATTCCTTTGCACCTAAAATTCCTGCATATGCAGTAGCACCCATGATGGTGATCGGCACTACTCGCCTAGAACCCAGAGGATTCCCAATTCTAGGGGCGCCTTCTATGAGTTCAATGCGCATCCTGGTGCCTGCATAAGATGGACGACCATAGGCCAATCCACACAAATCTTTCCTGTACCATATGGCAAGCTCAAATCGCTTCGGATATCTTTTGGTGTAAATCTTAGCTGCATCCGACCAACTCCACTCCGCCCGAGGCCTGGAGCAAGCCATGCCAAGCCACTTTTCAGAAGCGTTGAGCGCATTCAAATCAATACCTGTAAGACATATATTTGATGAATCAGCGTAAAAGGAGGCTAGATTTTCTTTTGTCGCTTCCCTAGCAATCTCCCTTAATCGTTCGTATCTATCAGATGCAGAGGCTTCTTTGTACCCTATCCCTATTGCCATTTTAATTCTCCTTTAAATCGCTAACGTGGAGATGAGAGGCACGGAGACAGCAAGCGAAGCTTGCTGGCGGACCGTCCCGCTCAACTGCCTTGTTAAGCGGTGTCGATGTGCCTATTTCTTGGCTTTTTCATTCCTATCTTCAATGGCCTTTTTTTTCGATTCAGGAAGTTGGTCATACATTTGTTGTATGGTTTTTGGATGGCTAATCATTTGATCTGCAATGACATTGAGAATTTGTAGTAATTTTAGCGCCGTGTCGCGGTCATCTTTTATATCTATTGTGCCTGGATGAACTGCTTCATTGCCAATAACACGAACAACGTCAAGTGATTTTTGGACAAGAGGGTTGAGGCCTTTCGAGACTAGACATGCAACATCATCATCAATGTTTTTTCCTTTTTCGCCTAAGTGGGCACATAGCTTTTGCACGCAAAGCCGGAGTAGCGCAGCCGCTCCGCGCGGAGACTGATTAAGAATGTCTCTCGCCTCTTCAAAATCACGGATTATGTTTTCCGGCAAATCTGTGTTCGGATTTACGCCAATCTTTTGGTGTGGGAATATAAGTCGGTCATGGACCCATACGGCAATTTTTTTGCAGTTATAGCATTGGCTTATGTACAGATTGTTTGCTTCATCGTTTAAATATGCCCCTTGATTGTTGTGCTGAAAGAAAACCAATCCGGTATCCATCTTGTCGACCCAAGACAAAAAGTTTTGTTTTGCCTCATCATCCAATTCCCTTGCGGCCAACACGTTATCTCTCATTTCTGGCATTGGAAAGAAGGGGGTACGGTGGCTTTCTTCTTCGATTATATCGGCGTACAATTTGAACCAGTCTTGAGTAGTAAATGCCCCGCAGTGCGGGCAGTCAAATGCGGTTTCATTTACTGATGGCGGTTTGCTATTACTCGTCACTCTCTAGTCTCCTGACATGGCATCGCTTCTTCAACAAGGTGCCCAACACCTACATAACAGGCCGAGCGTTAGCGAGTCCGGCGACCGCAGGGCCGCAGTTGATGTGATGGTTAGGCCTTTTCTTCATTATGTAAATCTAGCAATGATCGTATTACCTCCTTCCGTTCTTGCAGCCTTTTGGTTTCAGCATTGACCCGAACCCTTATGGCATCAATATGATGCTTCATTTGAGCCAAATCCGCTTTTGACGGCCGAGACATTCCTAAAAGCTGGTCGTAGTGATCCTGCGTTAACGATACAAATTCTCTATAACGGAGAACCATTTTTGTCATTTCATTTGCATCTGACAAGTTTAACCTATGCGCCACATCAGCCAACCAGGACAAGTGATTTACTTCCTGTTCATACTCCAACTTTAATTCCACTATTCGTGTCAACAAATCAGACCTTCTCTCGACCACCTCAACTTGGGACTGAGATGCGCTCCTGTATATCGTATGCAAAAGTGCACCGATCGAGACGGATAAGGCGGATAAGGAAATCCAAATGCTCACGTTATTCATTTGACTGATTGGCCTAACTTATAAGCATTTACCCGCCGTGCAAAGCATGGCGGGTAAATGTCTGTTGAACTAAGCCACCCATCAGAGCTGTGCTTTATATAGAGGGGATTAAATTGCGCGGCTGGAGGGTGGCGCAGGTCCCGGAGCGCCAACCTGTGGTGTTTGTGTGTGAAAAAGGGGGCGGAGGGATTAAACTTTAACCAATTACGACTGCTGGTCATTTTTTAATCCCTCCGTCCCATTTTGTTGCGTCCCATTTTGTTGTAGCGTCACGTTTAGCGATACGGGCGTGTATCGGTCTGGAAAAGCAACTCTTCTATCTTGAAGCTCGATTTCAGAAGATCGCGTAACTTACTCTTGGCCTCAACAAGAACCACCCTGTGTTCGGCAAGCCGGCTCAGAAATGCGTTGGCCGCAGTATTATTTTCCCATGTAAGAACGATTTGTTGCGGCTCTTCACTTTGCACCCACGTATCCGGCCAATAGTGCTTATCGCCTCGCCTATAGGCATCCAGCACTTGCATATAGCCACCCTCAAGAACGTTAGCGTCTGTTGTTCTGCTAGGCATTTTTACAACGATCCGCCTTTCACTAGCCGAGCGATCCAACTCCACCGTATGTGACATTTCGCTCAGGAAATCGAACTTGCTAATGTAAAGCGCGTCACAGCAAGCCGCCAATGCCGGATCGATAATCTCCAGACCAGAATACAACTCGTAACCAATATCCACGAACATGTTGCTTGCTAGCGCAACCTCGTGCATATGGTTATTGAGTGCATTTATCACAGCATATGCCTCCCCCGACTCCGTTGAACGAAATTCGTTTACAGTCGTAAAGATGCTCTCAGTGACCTCATCAAGGGCCTGCACAGCGTAGTAGAGCTTTGTGAGCGAACGACACGCCTTCCTCCGTTTATCAAACGGAAGTTTCGCGATTTGGGTAGCCGCCGTTTTGACGATAAAGCCAACGACTGTTCCTATTATTCCCTCAGCGGTAATCATGCGCTCCCTTTTTGACGCTAACGATAAATGAGCAAAATTTAAGGGGTTAGTATTCTTAAACCAAGTTTATGGATACTGCTCCCTTTTCCTCTTGCACTCCATTCAACAGTGCATGGGCTTCTTTGACAAGGATATCTGATTCGATTTCTTCGTTCATACCGCTAACGACGAAGTTGAAGCGCCGCCTCTGCGGCTGCTTAAAAAGACGCAAAGATTTCCGGCGTTGCTTCAAACGCCCGATCAGGTGTTGTCTTCACCGGCCCTTCCTTTTCTGCGTTCAAGGCCAGTACCCGCCAATAGGCCGGCGATTACTGCACCCACATGAGAGAGGACGAGAAGCCCGGCATCTAACTCCTTCATCCAGAAGATCAGCCCCGCTGCCAAGAGGAACACACCGACGATGATTAATGTCAGCAGACGGTAACTGTACCTATTTGACTCCCGGAGAACCGACAGCTCTTCCTTCTCAATTTCATGGCCGAGCCGAGCCGCTTCGCTTTGGTTTTCGATCCATTTATTCAATGCGGGTGCGAATACTGACAAATCGGAACCGGGCTGAGGCTCAGGTTTAAGAACCTCTTGTCGTGGCTCATTCTCCTGGACTGTTTGTGTCATACGACTCCCTTTCCCGAGTACATCTAACAATGATTAAACGACATATTGACGGATAATTTCCTGACCGAATTGTTCCATTTCATACATCACCTCATAAAAACAGGTAGTTAGTTCCATCTATTGAGAAGCGGGTTACGCGAATATACCGCTGTTTGTCGGGATAACAAAATATACCCTCCTCTCTCAGACCATATAACTAACTGTTTCTGAAAGCGTTAACAATCACATCCCGGCCCAAAACGGCGGATATGTTGCAAGTCCGGATTATACATGTATATTTATACACATATCATTTTTGCTGCCGACAAGGAGACCACGAGCATGGATGCGCCGCCATCGCCCGGCAAGCCGGGCTCCCACAACACCTCATGCCGATGCCTTCCATCTACGCCGAACTTCACTGCCTGAGCAACTTCACCTTTCTGCGCGGCGCATCGCACGGCGAGGAGCTGGTGGCGCGTGCTGCGGAGCTGGGTTACGCGGCGCTGGCGATCACTGACGAGTGTTCCCTGGCGGGTGTAGTGCGGGCGCATGTGGCGGCGAAGGAGCATGGCCTGAAGCTGATCGTCGGCAGCGAGGTGACGCTGGGGGACGGTACCCGGCTGGTTCTACTGGCCATGGACCGCGACGGCTACGGCAATCTGTCGCAATTGATTTCGCTGGCGCGGCGGCGTGGCGCCAAGGGGGAGTATGCGCTGGAGCAGGATGACCTGGCGGACGGGTTACCGGGGTGTCTGGTTTTGTGGGCGCCGGAATATGGCAGCCCCCTCCCTAACCCTCCCCCTTCCAGGGAGAGGGAATGTTCTCTTCCTGCCCCGTCCCTTCCTGGGGACAAGGCATGTTCCCTCCCCCACGAACATGGGGAAGGCCGGGAAGGGGCGCTGGCGACGGCACGCTGGCTCAGCGATAACTTCCCCGGTCGCGCCTGGATTGCAGTGGAGCTGCACCGCGGGCCGCGGGATCGCGAGCATGTGGAGCGATTGCAGCATCTGGCCCAGGCGTGCGGCCTGCCGCTGACGGCGGCGGGCGACGTGCACATGCACTGCCGCGAGCGGCGTGCCTTGCAGGATACGCTGACAGCGATCCGGCTCGGCACCACCCTGGCCGAGGCTGGCTTGGCCCTGTATCCCAACGGCGAGCGTCATTTGCGCTCGCCCGATGATCTGGCGCGTCTGTATCGCCCCGAATGGCTGGCGGAGACCTTGCGCATCGCCGCGCTCTGCACCTTTTCGCTGGATGAGCTGCGCTACGAATACCCCGACGACGACGTGCCGCCGGGCGAGTCGGCCAGTGCCTATCTGCGCCGACTGACCATCGAGGGCATGCACCGGCGCTGGCCGGACGGCGTGCCGTCCAGGGTGACCGCGCTGGTGGAGCATGAGCTGGAGATCATCGGCGCGATGGGTTACGAGCCGTTTTTTCTCACGGTGCACGACATCGTGCGCTTCGCGCGCAGCCGCGACATCCTGTGCCAGGGGCGCGGCTCGGCGGCCAACTCGGCGGTGTGCTACTGCCTGGGCATCACGGCTGTGGACCCGTCGCGTTCGGAGATGCTGTTCGAGCGTTTTGTCTCCAAGGAGCGCGACGAGCCGCCGGATATCGATGTGGACTTCGAGCACGAGCGGCGCGAGGAGGTCATTCAATACATCTACCAGCGTTACGGCCGCGAGCGTGCGGCACTGGCGGCGACAGTAATCACTTACCGCCGCCGCAGTGCATTGCGCGATGTGGGCAAGGCCCTGGGGCTGTCGCTGGATCAGGTGGAGCAGCTGTCGTCGGTGCTGGCCTGGTGGGATCGCGGCATCGCGCCGGAGCGGGTGCGCGAAGCGGGGCTGGACCCGGACAGCCGCGTGGTGCAGCAAGTGTTGTGGATGACCGACGAGTTGCGCGGCTTTCCGCGCCACCTGTCGCAGCACGTGGGCGGCTTTGTCATCAGTCGCGGGCCGCTGGCGCGGCTGGTGCCGATAGAAAATGCCGCCATGGAAACCGGATCTGCCGGTGCGCTGGGACACGCCGCCGCTGCATCGCTGGACGGAATGGAGCAGGACGCGCCGGCGCTGCTGCCGCGCGAGGTGGCGCGCACCGTCATCCAGTGGGACAAGGACGACCTCGACGCCATGGGCCTGCTCAAGGTGGACGTGCTGGCGCTGGGCATGCTGTCGGCCCTGCGGCGCTGTCTCGATCTGCTGGCGCAGCACCGCGGCCACCGCCTGAGCCTGGCCGACATTCCCGCCGAGGATCCGGCGACCTACGCCATGATTCAGCAGGCCGATACCGTCGGCGTGTTCCAGATCGAGTCGCGCGCCCAGATGACCATGCTGCCGCGCTTGAAACCGGCCTGCTTTTACGACCTGGTGATCGAGGTGGCCATTGTGCGCCCCGGCCCGATCCAGGGCGACATGGTGCATCCCTATCTGCGGCGGCGGCAGGGACTGGAGCCGGTGAGCTACCCCAGCGCGGCAGTGGAGGACGTGCTGAAGCGCACCCTGGGCGTGCCCATTTTTCAGGAGCAGGTGATCAAGCTGGCGATGGTGGCCGCCGGCTTTTCCGCCGGCGAGGCCGACGGCCTGCGCCGCGCCATGGCGGCGTGGAAGCGCAAGGGCGGCATGGAGCCGTTCGAGCGTAAGCTCAAGGCCGGCATGCGCGAGCGTGGTTACAGCGACGACTTTGCCGAACGCATCTACCAGCAGATCCTCGGCTTCGGCGAATACGGTTTTCCCGAATCGCACAGCGCCAGCTTCGCCCTCCTCGCCTACGTCTCCGCCTGGCTCAAGTGTCACGAACCGGCGGCCTTTGCCTGCGCCCTGCTCAACAGCCAGCCGATGGGGTTTTACGCACCGTCGCAAATCGTGCAGGACGTGCGCCGTCACGGCGTCGAGGTGCGGCCGGTGGACGTGCTGCACAGCGACTGGGACTGCACGCTGGAGCCTACCGGCGAACCGGATGCAGCGCAGCCATTCCTTCTCCCCCAGGGAGAAAGCCAGGATGAGGGGGAGAGCAACGGCTTCACCTCCCCTCTCCCTAACCCTCTCCCTAACCCTCTCCCTAACCCTCTCCCTAACCCTCTCCCTGAGGGAGAGGGAATGAAAGCACACCTCGCCCTGCGCCTCGGCCTGCGCCTGGTACAGGGGCTTTCCGCTTCCGGCGCCGAACGCATCGCCGCTGCATGCCGCGTGCGCCCGTTCTCCTCCGTGCCTGATCTGGCACAGCGCGCGCGGCTGGAGCGGCGCGACATGGATGCCCTCGCCGCCGCCGGCGCCCTCGCCTCCCTCGCCGGACACCGGCGCCAGGCGCGCTGGCAGGCACTGGGCAGCGAACCCTCGCTGCCGCTGTTCGAGCAGTTGCACTTCGCGGAGGAAAGGCCGGTGCTGCGCGCACCGAACGAAGCGGAGGATCTGATCGCCGACTACGCCAGCACCGGCCTCACCCTGGGACGCCACCCGCTGGCCTTGCTGCGCGAACGCCTGCGCCGCGGCGGCAATGTCACGGCACAGCAGCTCGCCGTACTCAATGACGGCCGCCACGTGCGCCTCACCGGCCTGATCACCTCACGCCAGCATCCCGGTGCCGGCGGCACCGTATTCATCACTCTGGAAGACGAAACCGGCGTGGTCAACGTCATCGTGTGGAAGGACCGGGTGGAACGTTACCGCCGCGAGGTGTTGCAGAGCCGTCTGCTGGAGGTGCGCGGGCGTTTGCAGAAGGAAAGCGGCGTGCTGCACCTGATCACCGCGCGGCTCATCGACCGCACGGAGCTGCTTGGGAAATTGCAGACCTCATCGCGGGATTTTCATTGACGATGGGCATCATGACGGTTTCGTAGGGTGCGCACCCTACCCTGAGGCATTTCCGTGGGAGACCGGCTGTGCCGGGCGATGGTGCCTGTCCCAAAGCCGCATTCGCCCGATGAACCGGGCTCCCACGAGTATCCGGTGCGCGGTGCGCACCCTACCATGGGCATTTCGTGGGAGACCGGCTATGCCGGGCGATGGTGCCTGTCCCAAAGCCGCATTCGCCCGCTGAACCGGGCTCCCACGAGTATCCGGTGCGCGGTGCGCACCCTACATGGGGCATTTTCGTGGGAGACCGGCTATGCCGGGCGATGGTGCCTGTTCCAAAGCCGCATTCGCCCGGTGAACCGGGCTCCCACGAGTATCCGGTGCGCGGTGCGCACCCTACCGGGAATGGGCCGCATCCTCGTTGTGCATGCATCCGCTCCTATCGCGTCACGCGTAGCTCGGCGCAAATGCCTGCTGCGGATCGCGCACGGGGGCGTTGGTCTTGCCGTCCCAATAGGGTGACATCTTGCGCAGCTGCGCCACGATGGGCGGTACGGCCGCGATGACGCGGGCAACCTCCTCCGCTGTGTTGTAGCGCGAGAAGGAGAAGCGCACGGTGCCATGTGCGGCGGTATAGGGGATGTCCATGGCGCGCATGACGTGTGACGGTTCCAGCGAGCCGGAGGTGCAGGCGGAACCGCTGGAGGCGGCGATGCCGGCCTTGTTGAGCAGAAGCAGGATGGCCTCGCCCTCGATGTATTCGAAGGCGATATTGGCTGTGTTGGGCAGGCGGTTATGGGGATCGCCGGTGACGAAGCAGCTCGGCACCTGGGCGATGATGCCCTGCTCCAGCGTGTCGCGCAGGCGACGCACAGCGGTGTTTTCATGCTCCATGTAATGCAGGGCCAGCTCCGCCGCCACGCCCAGACCGACGATGCCGGCGGCGTTCTCGGTGCCGGCACGGCGGCCGCGCTCCTGGTGGCCGCCGCGCAGCAGCGGGCGGTAGCGCACGCCGCGGCGCAGGTACAGCACGCCGACGCCCTTGGCGGCGTGCAGCTTGTGACCGGACAGCGACAGCATGTCGATGGCGGTGGATTTCAGATCGAGGGGGATCTTGCCTACCGCCTGCACCGCGTCGGTGTGGAACAGCACGTCGGCGGCATGGGCCATTTCCGCCATCTCCCGCACCGGGAACAGGGTGCCGGTTTCGTTGTTGGCCCACATCACCGACACCACGGCCACGCGCGGCGACAGCAGCGCGCGGTAGGCATCGAGATCGAGACGGCCCTGCCTGTCCACCGCCAGGTAGTGCACGGTATAGCCTTCATTCTGCTCCAGGTGCTGGCACAGGGTCAGTACCGCCGGGTGCTCCACCGTGGTGGTGATGATCTCGCGCCGATCCGGGAACGACTTGAGGGCGGAGAGGATGGCGGTGCTGTTGGATTCGGTGCCGCAGGAGGTGAACACGATCTCCGAATCGTGCGCCGCACCCAGCAGCGACTGCACCTGGGCACGCGCCTGCTTGAGGGCACGCCCCACCTTGTCGCCGAAGCCGTGCATGCTGGAAGGGTTGCCGTACTGCTCGGTGAAGAACGGCAGCATCGCCGCCACCACGGCGTCGTCGACGCGGGTGGTGGCGTTGTTGTCCAGATAGATGTCGGCCATGATCAGCGTCCTCCCGCGGCGGCGCGCTTCATTTCGCTGGCCGGCACCACGCGCACGAACTCGCCCAGTGCCTCGATCAGCTGCTGCTGGATGCCGCCCAGGGTGGCGCCCGCCATCATGCAGCCGGTGCAGGCGCCGACCAGATTGACGTAGATGACGTCGCCGTCCACCTCCACCAGTTCCACGTCGCCGTGGTCGCGCTGCAACTGCGGCCGCAGCGATTCCAGCACCTGCTCGATGCGGCGGATGCGCTGCAGGTTGGTGAGGCCGCCGCAGGGCACGGCGGTGAGCGACACCGGTTCCGGCGCCTCGCCCCAGATGCGGGTGAGGACGTTCTCGATGCCCTCATGGCAGGTGGCGCAGCCGCCGCCGGCCTTGGTGTAGTTGGTGACTTCCTCGATGCTGCGCAGGTTGTTGGCGCGCACCGTCTGCTCGATCATCGCCTCGTCGATGCCGAAGCACTTGCAGATCAGCGCCCCTTCCTCATGATCGTCGTGCCATTCCTCGCCGCGGTAATTGGCCACGGCGGCGGCCAGGGCCTCGCGTCCCATGACCGAACAATGCATCTTCTCCGCCGGCAGGCCGTCGAGATAGTCGGCGATGTCCTGGTTGCTGATGGTCAGTGCCTTCTCCAGCGTCATTCCCTTCACCATTTCGGTAAGGGCCGAGGACGAGGCGATGGCCGAACCGCAGCCGAAGGTCTGGAAACCGGCGTCGAGTATGGTTTCGCTCTGCGGGTCCACCTTCAGCGTCAGGCGCAGCGCGTCACCGCAGGAGATGGAACCCACCTCGCCGATGGCATTGGCTCCTTCCACCGCGCCGGCATTGCGCGGATTGAAAAAGTGCTCCTTGACCGTATCCGAGTATTCCCACATGGCACACCTCCTCAGGCGGAGAACGACTTGCCGCAGCCGCAGGTGGACGCGGCGTTGGGGTTATGGAAGGTAAAACCGCTTTCGGTAAGGGTGTCGATGAAGTCGACGGTGACGCCGCTCAGCATCTGCACGCTGGCCGGATCGAGGTACAGCTTTACGCCGTGGGCCTCCACCACGCTGTCGTCGGCGGCGGGCGCCGCTTCCAGCTGCATGGTGTACTGAAAGCCGGAACAGCCGCCGCCGCTGACGGCGAGGCGCAATCCGGTGGCGGGGGTGTCGCTGCCGCGGATGAAACGGCGGGCTGCCTTTGCGGCGCGTTCGGTAACGGTAATCATGGCGCTTCCTCCTGGTGACAAAACCTGTGCCGAATACTCAGCAATGGCCGTGCCACACCGGGAAGCAATTATTAGATGCTGTTTTTATTGGACTTTTTATCAATAACCGGAAGGAATGCCGCTGTACTGGAACGGCCACGGCGAAAGGGTTTGTAGCAGTTGCGACAATCGGTGAGACAGTTTCGTCATACCGGCCGAGTCAGTGACAAGGTACGGCGCCATCCGTAGGAGCCGAGTCCTCTCGGCGAATATTCGCTCGGGGACTGGGCTCCTACAATGCCCGGGAACCTCAGTCGGGACGCTCTTTAGCCCTTGCTCTTCTGCATGCTCTCCGTCAGCCAGGCGGCAGGCACCGGCCGGCTGAACAGATAACCCTGCGCGGCGTTGCAGCCCTCCTGAAGCAGGAAGGACTGCTGTTCCGCCGTCTCCACCCCTTCGGCGACGATCTCCAGTTGCAGGCTGCGCCCCAGGGCGATGACCGCGCGGATGATGGCGGCGTCGTTGGCGTCGTCGGGCGTGTCACGCACGAAGGAACGATCGATTTTCAGGGTGTCGATGGGGAAGCGCTTGAGGTAGCTGAGCGAGGAATAGCCGGTACCGAAATCGTCGATGGCCAGCGAGACGCCGAGGTCGCGCAACTCGTCCAGCACCCGGATGGTTTCCTCGGCATGGCCCATGACCACGGTCTCGGTGATCTCCAGTTCCAGGTAGCGCGGCTCCAGCCCCGTTTCCTGCAATACCTGCCAAACCGTGGTGACGATGCCGCCATGCAGGATTTGCATGCCGGACAGGTTCACCGCCACGTGCTGCAAGGGCAGCCCCATGTCCAGCCACTGCTTCATCTGCTCGCAGGCGCTGCGCAGCACCCAGACGCCCAGAGGCTGAATCAGGCCGGTTTCTTCCGCCAGGGGAATGAAGCGATCCGGTGCCACCAGGCCCAGTTCGGGGTGACGCCAGCGTATCAGTGCCTCGGTGGCGTAGGTCTTGCCGTCGGCCAGGTTGACCTTGGGCTGGTAGTACAGCACAAACTCGTCGCGCTCCAGCGCCTGGCGCAGGGCGACCTCCATCTGGAAGCGCTCGACGGCGTTGGCGGTAAGCGCCGCGGTGTAGAACTGGTAGTTGTTGCGACCGCGTTCCTTGGCGCGATACATGGCGATATCGGCGTTCTTCACCAGTGTTTCGGCGTCGTCGCCGTCATCGGGAAACACGCTGATGCCGATGCTGGCGCCGAGATGGATGTCGGCACCGCCGACGCGGAAGGTTTCCTGGAAGACATCGAGCAGCTTCTGCGCCACCTGGGCCAGATCGTTCGCCGCTGTGACTTCCTCGGCGATGACGATGAATTCGTCGCCGCCGGTGCGGGCGATGGTATCGGTCTCGCGCATGTGCTGCTGGAAGCGGTGCGCCACCTGTTGCAGCAGGGCATCGCCCACCGGATGCCCCAGGGTATCGTTGACGTCCTTGAAGCGGTCGAGGTCGAGGAACAGCACGCCGGCGCGGTGATTGTTGCGCCGCGCGTGGGACAGGGCGTGGGTCAGCCGCATGTTGAACAACACGCGGTTGGGCAAATCGGTAAGCGGATCGTGATGGGCCAGGTGATCCAGCTGCTGCTGCGAACGCTTCAGCACGGTGATGTCGGTGAACACCAGCACGTAGTGGGTGACCGCGCCGCGCTCGTCGCGCACCGCGCTCACCGTCAGCCACTGCGGGAAGGATTCGCCGCTCTTGCGCCGGGCCCGGGCCTCGCCCTGCCACTGGCCCGACTGGTGTACCTGCGGCCAGACATTCTTGAACATGGCCTCGTCTTCGGCGTCGGCGTGAAGAAAGGCGATGGACTGTCCCATGACTTCGTCCTGCCCGTAGCCGGTAATGGAGGTGAAGGCGTGGTTGACCGCCACGATCTGGCCGCCGGCGCCGATGATCATCACGCCTTCGGCGGTGCTCTCGAACACCGCCGCGGCCTGGCGCAACCGAACCTCGATCTGGCGCTGTTCGGTGACGTCCCAGAAGATGCCCAGAATACCCAGGATATGGCCCTGCTCGTCGCGCAGCGGCGTCTTTACCGTGTGGATATAGCGGGTAACGCCGTCCTTGAGGTACGGCTCCTCGCGCTCGTCCAGTTCGCCGCTGTTGATGACCTGGCGATCCACGTCGCGATACGCTTCCGCCAGTTCCGGCGGGTAGAAATCGTAATCGGTCTTGCCCGCAATCGCCTCCTGGGTAATGCCCAGGTCATCGGCGTACTGGCGGTTGCACGACACGTAGATCAAATCGGTGTTCTTGTGTAATACCCGCTGCGGCAGGTTGTCCACCAACAGGCGATACAGCCGCTCGCTCTCGCGCAAGGCCTGTTCGCGGCTCTGCACCGCATCCACCATGCCGTTGAAGGCGTTGCCGAGACGTCCCAGCTCGTCGTTGCTGGCCACTTCCACGCGCCGCTCGTAGTCGCCCCGTTCGATGGCCTCGGCGCCCTGCACCAGCGTATCCACCGGACGGGATATGGTGCGGGTGGCAGCCCAGCTGCCCACCGGAATGATCACCAGGGCAGACAGCAGCAGCACCACCAGCAACACGGTCTGTGTGCGCCGTATTTCACCCTGCACCACCGCCTTGCGCACCGCGGCGACCACATAGGCCTTGGCCTGGTGCGCCAGCGGCAGCAGCCGCGCCGCCAGGAAATAGTCGTCGTGCTCGGCACCGGTCAGGCCGTGCTCTACCTCGTTGCCGCGCAGGGGCGGCACATCGCCCAGCTGTTTCACCACTACGGTGTTCAGACCGCCCAGATGCGCGCCGTCGTCGAACAGGATGGCGAAGTCGATGCCGACCTTCTGCTGCATCGTCTCGGCAAAGGTCTCGGTGATGAAATTGGTCGCCACCACCGTACCGACGGTGAACACTGTATTGTCCGGGTAGACGCGCAGGATCGGCTTGGCGGTTTCCTGCACGAAGCCGCGCAGGCAGCGCCGGAACATGATGTTCGACGGCCAGTCGCTCATGTCCAGCTCCAGGGCCAATGCCCCCGGCAGCAGGTCGCGGGCCCAGGGACCATCGCCGTCCCCCGTGCGCAGATATACCACCGGCAATCCGTCCTGCCAGGAGATGAAGCCGCTCACCGGCGTTTCGCTGGCGGAGTAAAAGGCCAGCAGCATGCCGCGTCCATCGTAGACGGCTATCTGCCCGATGTCGCCGGCCCGCGCCTGGTTGCGCAGCATGTCGGCGATGCGCTGCTTCTCCACATCGAAGATCAGCGGCTGATAGTCGTCCACCGTGGCGTACTGATGGATCATGTTGACCGACGAAATCAAATCATCGCGCTGGGCCAGGGTGGCGGCATTGTTCTGCAGCTGGGCCTCGTGCAGCGTCAGCTCCTCGTTGACGGTGGCAAAGGCATGACTGAATTGCTCCCGGGCCGCGCCCAGGTGGAACTGCTCGATGAGATGCGACAGCGAGAACCCCACCACCGTGAGCACCAGAACAATGGAGGACAGCAGCAGCAGTTGCAGCCGGAATTTGATGCCATAGATGAAGGCCATGGAAAGTCCCTAGAAAATCGGTTCGACCTGCTCGACGTTGTCGCGCGTCACCATCACGGAATCCACCACCACGCGCTTCGGCACCGCCTTGCCGTGGCCGATGTCCAGGACGATGGCGGCGGCCTCGGCGGCGCAGGTGGGATAGGTGAAGCTGGCGCTTTGTTCGCCGCGGCGGATGGCCTCACGCGCCTCGGCGATATAGTCGATGCCGACGATCAGCACTTTGCCCGGATCGCGCCCGGCCTTGCGCAGGGCGACGCGCGCCCCTGCCGCCATGCTGTCGCTCTGGGAATAGATGGCGTCGAACGGCACCCCCTCCTGCAACGCCTCCTCCACCGCGCGAATGGCGTCGGCGCGCAGATAATTGCCGACCTTGACGGCGCTGACGCGCAGGCCGGGATGCTGCTTCAGTTCGGCGAAAAAGGCCTCGCTGCGGGCAATGGCAGTGGTGGCGGTGGGCACGCCCTGCAACATCAGGATGTTGCCCTTGCCCTTCAGCTGCCGCGCCATGTAACGGGCGGCACTGCGGGCGATGGCGGCGTCATCGGGCGAGACGAAGCTGGTGTAGTCGGTGGTGGCGATGCTGCGGGTCAGCAACACCACCGGGGTTCCGCTGCGGTAGGCCTGGGCGACCACCGGCGTCATGGCACGGCCGTCGCGCGGGCTGGTGATGAGCACGTCCACTTTGCGGTGCAGCAGATCCTCGATGTCGCGGATCTGGCGTGCCGTGTCGCCGTGGCCGTCGGTGACGGTCAGGGTCACGCCGGGGTGCGCGGCCAGGGCCGCCTTCAGCCCGTCGGCCTGGGCCAGGCGCCAGTCGTTGGCCAGGGTATCCTGCGCGAAACCGACGGCAAGTGTCCGGGGTTGGTCGGCCCCCGCCACCGTCGCAAACAAAGTCAACACCGCGACAAAAGCTGTTATTTTTCTTGTCATAGCGCGTCACCCGCCAGATTAATTGCGTTTTACCCCTACGCGAGAGTGTGCCACAGATTATCACACTCACTACCTCGGCCATGTTTCCGCCGTGGCCGACGCGGTACCATGACCGGCCATGAATGACGCCATCACACACCTGCCCCCCGCCGCCGACCCCCTGGCCCTGCTGGCCCGGCGCCTGCTGGCCGATCACGCCGCGCGCCTGCCCCTGCTCGACGACGTGGTCGTGCTGCTGCCGGAGCGGGAGGCCGCGCCGCGCCTGCGCCGGCTGCTGCTGGAAGGCGCGGCGGCCGCCGGCCACCAGGCGCTGCTCGGCCCGCGCATCCTCGCTCTGTCCGACTGGCTGGCGGAATTCCCGCTGCAGCGTCAGGTAATCAGCGATCACAGCCGTGAACTGATGCTGGTGGAAGCCCTGCGCGAGCACCGCAGCCTGTTCGGCCACGGCAACCTGTGGTCCCTGGCCGACAGCCTGCTCACGCTGTTCGACGAATTGACCCTGAACCGTATCGGCCTGCCCCCCACGCTGGAGGAATTCCGCCGGCGCCTCGTCGCCGGTTACGGTCCCGACAGCCGGGCCCTGGCCGCACTGACCCTGGAAGCAAAGGTCGTCCATACCCTGTGGCAGGCCTGGCACGCGCAGATGGAAGCGCGCAACGTCATTGACGCCCCCAGCGCCACCCTGCTGCGCCTCGCTGCCAGCATAGAACGCATAGCCAGGCCGGTGTACCTGGCCGGATTCAGTCGCTTCAACGGTGCCGAAACTCTCTGGCTGCAAGCCCTGCTGGAACGCGGCATGGCACGGCTGTTCGTGCAGGGCGAGGCCTCTTTGTGGGGCGTGCTTCAGCCCGACGGCGACGTGATCAGTCGGGCTGAAGCCCGACCCACAAACGCCACGCCCTATGCCAACCTGCTCGACCAGGCCCTGTTCCCGCAGCCGGTGCCATTGGCGCAGCGCGCCCGCGCCTTCGCCGCCACGCATCCCGCCTCCCCCGCCGTGGGACGCCTTTACATCCACGCCGCCGACGGCGCGGAGCAGGAGGCCATGGCGGTGGAGCTACAGGTGCGGCGTGCCCTGCTCGACGGCTGCACCAGCGTCGCCATCGTCACCGAAAACCGCCGCCTCGCCCGCCGCGTGCGCGCCCTGCTGGAACGCGCCGGCGTCCCGGTGCAGGACGCCGCCGGCTGGGCGCTGTCCACCACCAGCGCCGCCGCCGCCCTGGAACGCTGGCTGGAATGCGTGGAGGAGGACTTCCCCTACCAGGCCATGCTCGATCTGCTCAAGTCCCCCTTTGTCTTCGCCGGGGAGGAGCGTGCGGCACGTCTCAGCGACGTCTACCGCCTGGAACAGGGCGTGGTGTTGCAGGGCAACATCGGCCGTGGCCTGGACCGCTACCGGCGCCAGCTGCGCGAGCGACGCCGCCTGCTGCCGGATGAACTGGCGCCGGAGTTCGAGCGCATCGCCGACCTGCTCGACCGCCTGGATCACGCCGCCACCCCGCTGCGCCTGCTCGCCGCCCGGCCGCAGCGTCCCGACCGCCTGCTGAGCGCGTTGCACGAAACCCTGCAACGGCTGGGGCTCGCCGCCAGCTTCGAAGGCGACGCCGCCGGCGCCCGCCTGTTGCAGGAGCTGGAGTCCATGGCAGCCGCTGTACAGGACGACACCCCACCCCTGGCCTGGACCGAATTCCGCGCCTGGCTCGGCCGCACCCTGGAGCGCTACAACTTCCGCCCGCCGGTAAGCGGCGGACGGGTGCAGCTGATGGGACTGGAGCAAAGCCGCCTGGGCCGTTTCGACGCCGTCATCATCGCCGGAGCCGAAAGGGAATACCTGCCCGGCGCGCCCAGCCCCTCGCCCTTCTTCAACGAGGCGGTAAGGCGCGAACTGGGCCTGCCCACGGCGGAGGAACGCCGCATCGACCGTCTGCACCAGTTCCGCCGTCTGTTGGAGGCCGCGCCGCGCGTGACCCTCACCCTGCGCCGCCAGCAGGACGGCGAGGACATCCTGCCCAGCCCCTGGGTGGAGGCCCTGCGCGCCTTCCATCGCCTGGGCTGGAACGATGAACTGACCGACACCACTCTCGCCGCCTGGCTGCACGATCCCGCCAGCCAGGTGTTCCGCTGCGACACCGCGGAGCTGCCGCCGCCGGCGGCCCCGGCCGTCCCCTCGTTGCCTGCCGCCCTGCTACCCAAGACCCTCTCCGCCAGCGGCTACCAGCAGCTCATCGATTGCCCCTACCAGTTCTTCGCCGCCCGCGGTCTCGGCCTCGCCCCGCCCGAGGCGATACGCGAGGCCCTGGAAAAGGCCGACTACGGCGAACGGGTGCACACCTCGCTCCAGGCCTTCCACCACGGCGTCCCCAAACTGCCCGGGCCGTTCGGCCGCGTGCTCACCCCGGCCAACCGCGACGAGGCGGAAGCCCTGCTGCACACCATCGCCGAGCAGGTGTTCGCCGACGACGTGGCCGGCAACCTGCTGCACCGCGGCTGGCTGCTGCGCTGGCAGGCGCTGATACCGAAATACATCGACTGGGAACTGGGGCGGGAACAGGACGGCTGGCGGGTGGAACAGGCGGAACTCGCCCTGCGGCGCGAGGACTGGCTGCCCGCGCTGACCCTGAAGGGACGCATCGATCGGCTGGACCGCGGCCCGGACGGGCGCGGCATCGTGGACTACAAGACCGGCGGCGTGCCCGATGCGGACGACGTGGCGCAGGGCGAGGCGGTACAGCTGCCCTTCTACGCCATGCTCACCGATGCGGCGGTGGCCCAGGTGGAATACGTGGCGCTCGATCCGCAGAAAGGCGTCAGCGCCCGTGCAACGCTGGCCGGCGCGGAACTGGCCGCCCTGCGCGATGCCAACGCCGCGCGCCTGCGCCTGCTGTACGAAGAACTCGCCGCCGGCCGTCCCCTGCCTGCGTGGGGCGACAGCCGCACCTGCCAGTGGTGCGACATGGCCGGTGTGTGCCGGCGCGACATGTGCGAGGAGATTGCGGCGCCGTCGCCGTGAAGCCGCCGCCCAGGAGAAACTTTTCCGCGGCACAAAAAATAAGGGCGGCCTTGCGGCCGCCCTGGTGTCCCTACTTTTGGCTTCCTGCCACCTTCGCCTCCCTGCGAAGTGTCTCCTGTGGTCCCTGTAAATCGTTCCCTGTACCGAGCACGGAGGCAATGTTAGCAGAGACACCCACCCCTGCAAGCGCGATGCCCCTCACAGATTTTCACTTTGCCGAAAATGAAAAACATCGATGCATACAGGCAATTTCACGCGCAACAAGCACTTGCGAAGAAGACTGTGTGAATTGCCACACGATGACCACACGACAGCTACGGTGCAGCTGACATGCCTTTCAGAAAATTCCTACAAACTTCCGCTCACCATACGTCGGCAGTCGACAGTGATATGCTTTGCAGGCACTCCAACCACCACATACTGACCGCATGACACACCACCCCAGCGATCCCGCCGTCAACGCCACGGTGATGGCCTCCGCCGGCACCGGCAAGACCTGGCTGCTGGTCACGCGTCTCACCCGCCTGCTGTTCGAAGGCGCGCCCCCCGATGCCATCCTCGCCATCACCTTCACCCGCAAGGCGGCGGCGGAAATGCAGACCCGTCTCGCCGAACGCCTGCTGCGCCTGGCGGCGCTGGACGATGCGGCGCTGGCGGCGGAACTGGCGCAGATGAATATCGCCGCCACGCCGGAGGCACGGTCCCGTGCCCGCTGCCTGTACGAGGAACTGCTGCATGCGCCGCGCCCGCTGCGCACCACCACCTTCCACGCCTTCTGCCAGGAGATGCTGCGCCGCTTCCCGCTGGAGGCGGACGTTCCGCCCGGCTTCGAGCTGACCGAGAAGAGTGGCGAACTGCGCGCCGCCGCCTGGGAAGCCTTGGTGAGCGAGGCCACCGCCGCCGCGCAGGGAGAATTGGCGCAAGACCTGGAGACTCTGCTGGAACTGTGCGGTGGCCAGAGCAACGTCACCGCTGCCCTCGACAGTTTTCTCGATCACCGCAGCGACTGGTGGGCCCTGACCAGCGGCAGCAACGACGGCTGTGCCGAGGCCGCCGCACAGTTGCAGCAACTCTTGCAGGTGGAGCCGGATACCGACCCGCTGGCCGGGCTGTTCACGCCGCGCAATGTCGCGCAGCTGGCCGAGTTCCGCGATCTCCTGCTGCTGCACCCCACCAAGACCAACGAAGAACATGCCGCACAATTTGCCGTCATCCTGGCGGACGGCACCGCACCGGTACTGCGCCATGACGCCATGTCGGGCGTGTTCCTCAAGCAGGACGGCGAGCCGCGCAGCCGCAAGGAGAGCAAGACGCAGGCGCAGAAGATGGGCGCCGCCGGCGAAGCGCGCTTTCTTGAACTGCATACCCTGATGTGTGCGCAACTGCTGCGCGTGCGCGACATACTCGCCGCACAGCGGACATTGAAACTGAACAGCGCCTGGTATCGTAGCGGCATGCGCCTGCTGGAACATTTCCAGCGCATCAAGGAGGAGCAGCGCCTGCTCGACTTCACCGATCTGGAATGGCGCGCCTACCGTCTGCTCACCGCCGCCGACAACGCCCACTGGGTGCAGTACAAGCTGGACCAGCGCATCGATCACCTGCTGGTGGACGAGTTCCAGGACACCAATCCGACGCAGTGGCGCCTGTTGCTACCGCTGTTGCAGGAAATGTCCGCCGGGAGCGGCGAGAGACGGCGCAGCGTGTTCCTGGTGGGCGACAGCAAGCAGTCCATCTATCGCTTCCGCCGTGCCGAACCGCGCCTGTTTCACGTCGCTCATCACTGGCTGCAAGGGCATTTGCAGGCCGAGGCCCACCCGCTGCACGTGTCCTACCGTTCGGCACCGGCGATCATGGACTGCGTCAACCGCCTGTTCGCCGACGGCGGCCCTCTGGGCGGTGCGCTCGATGCATACATGGCGCACGACACCCATCACCGCGCCCTGTGGGGACGGGTGGAGCTGCTGCCGCTGGTGGAAGCGGCCGATGATGCGGCGCCGGTGCCGCGTTCCACGCTGCGCAATCCCTTGCAGGAGCCGCGCATCGTCCACGACGATGAACGCTATCTGCACGAGGGACGGCAAATCGCCGCCACCATCACCAACCTGCTTGCCGCCGGCACCCCGTTCGGCCCGGCGGAGCATGCACGTCCCATGCATTACGGCGACGTGCTGCTGCTGGTGCGCAACCGCACCCATGTCCGCGCCTACGAACAGGCGCTGCGCGAGGCGGGCATCCCCTATCTCGGCGCCGATCGCGGCACGCTGCTCGACAGCCTGGAAGTGGACGACATGGTGCGCCTGCTGGAGACGCTCATCGCGCCCTACAACAATCTGGCGCTGGCACAGGTGCTGCGCTCACCGCTGTTCGCGTGCAGCGACAACGATCTGATTACCCTGGCGCACGGCCGGCGTGGTGCGTGGTTCGAGCGTCTGCTGCACTGCGATGCGGCCCCCGGCACGGCGCTGCGCCGCGCCGCCGACTGCCTGGCACGCTGGCACGCGGCGGCCGGCGCCCTGCCGATACACGACCTGCTGGATCGGGTATACAGCGAAGGCAATGTCATCGCCCGCTACGAGGCGGCCTTCCCCGTCCACCTGCGCCCGCGCCTGCGCGCCAACCTCACCCGCTTCATCGAACTGGCGCTGGAGATCGACCACGGCCGCTACCCCAGCCTGACCCATTTCCTCGCCCGCCTCGGCGAGATGCGCGAGCAGGACGAGGCGCCGGACGAGGCGCCCGCCAGCGGCGCGGTTGATCGGGTACGGCTGATGACCATCCATGCCGCCAAGGGACTGGAAGCGCCGGTGGTATTCCTGGCCGATGCCGCGGCGCCCGGCGGCAGCGATCGTCCCTGGCATGCCCTGGTCGGCTGGCCGGCGGAGGCCGACACGCCCGAGTACCTGCTGCTGGTGGGCAAGAAATCGGAACAGGATGCCTATACGCGCCAACAACTGGAACTGGAGCAGGCGGCGGAACGGCGCGAGGCCGCCAATCTGCTCTACGTGGCACTGACCCGCGCCCGGCAGCTGCTGTACATCTCCGGCTGCCGGCCGAGCAAGGGTGAGCGTCTGGGCTGGTACGGTGACCTGCAACAGGTATTGCCCGAGCCCATCGAATCCGGCGCGCCGCTCCCACCTCCACCGGCCAGGCAGGAAGCCGCCAAGCCCGAACCGCAGGCCCTGCCCTCCGTCCCGGCAGAGCTGCAACAACCGCTGGCGGTGCAGCCGCTGGCGCGGGAGATCGCCCCCAGCCGCAGCGTGTACGGCCACAGCATGGACGGGACTGACGAAGACGGCCGTGTGCGCGGCATCGCCATCCACCGCATGCTGGAATTGCTCAGCGGCCCGGGCGACGGCGCGATCGTGCGCGAGCAAGTCGCCGCGGAGCTGCAGCGCAGCCACGATGACCCGGAGCTCGATACCTGGTGGCGCGAGGCACTCGCCGTGCACGAGGCGCCGCAATTCCGCGAACTGTATGACGCCGCCTGCTACCGCCGGGCCTGGAATGAAGTGCCGCTGCAATACCCGCACAAGGGCTGCACCGTCTACGGCCTGGTCGATCGACTGGTGCTGAAGGACGATGAAGTGATCATCGTCGACTACAAAACCCACCGCCAGGCCGCAGCAGGCGACCTGTCCGTCCTGGCCGCACCTTATGCAGGCCAGATGGCATACTACACCGCCGGTGTGCAGCGGCTGTGGCCGGGACGGCGGGTGCGTTCGCTGCTGCTGTTCACTGCCGCCGGACGTGCGGTGGACGTTGAAACCGGCTGAACGCGCCTCAGATTGGGCAGCGCATGACCGAAATAAACGGCTGAGTCCGCAAATGCACGCGAATCGACGCAAATCAAGATGAACCTGAACACATCAATTGAATCTCGCCAAGACGCCAGGCACGCAAAGAAAGCCGCAGCAGGACGGAGAGAGTGGATATGGCTATCGGCATCCCGCCTTATGTTCATGGATGGACGGTATGTCGCGGGCGCAGGATGCGCAGGGGCGCCCCCGCCAAATACCGTCCATCCGTGGACATAAGCGGGGCGCATCCACCGATCGCGCTGGGTGCCATGGTTTTTTCTTGGCGTGCTTGGCGTCTTGGCGAGAGTGAAGGTCTTAAATTTGCGTCCATTCGCGTACATTTGCGGACTGTTTGAATTACTGAAATCGGAAGAAAGGTCCTCCCATGAGCAACAGCGAATACATCATCGACATCAGCGCCGAGAATTTTGCCGCCGTGGTGGAACGCTCCATGCAAGTACCGGTACTGGTGGACTTCTGGGCGACATGGTGCGAGCCGTGCAAGGTGCTGCTGCCGCTGATGGAAAAACTGGCGGCGGAATACCAGGGAAAATTCCTCCTCGCCAAGGTGAACATCGACGAACAGCAGGCGCTGGCCACTCAGTTCGGCGTGCGCAGCGTGCCGACGGTGAAAATGATTCGCGACGGCCGGGTGGTGGACGAGTTCACCGGCGCACTGCCGGAATCCAAAATCCGCAGCTTCATCGACAATCATCTGGAACAGCCCGCGGACCGCTTCCTCGCCGCCGCGGAAGAGGCGTGGGGTGCGGGCGATGCCGCGCAGGCGGAAGCCCTGCTGCGCCAGGTCATGAGCGAAATACCGGAAGATCACCGCGCCCAGCTGATGCTGGCCGAACTGCACGCCGTGACCGGCCGCACCGACGAAGCCGCGCAACTGCTCGCCACCCTGCCCGCCGATCTGGCGCTGTCGTCCCAGGCCGAAGCACTGCGTGCCCGCCTCACCTTTGCCTCTGCCGCCGCCGGTGCGCCGGAAATCGAAGCCCTGCAACAGACCCTGGCCGCCCAGCCCGGGGACAGCAAGGCGCGCCACCAGCTGGCCGCGCGGCTGGTACTGGCCGGTGATGTGGAAGGTGCGCTGGAACAACTGTTGGAGTTGTTACGACGCGACCGCGCCTACGGCGACGATGCCGGCCGCAAGGGCATGCTGCAGGTATTCGACCTGCTCGGCGGGCAGGGGGAACTGGTGAACCGCTACCGCCGCCTGATGTTCACGGCGATGCATTAGAGGCAGATACAAGTTTCAAGTTGCAAGTTTCAGGAAATGAAACGGGGCCTTGCGGCCCCGTTTTTCATTTCTGCGCCTGGCGCATGCCGTCCAGTTCCTGCACCAGCCGCTGCGGCGGCAGATAGCCGGGGATGATGGTGCCATCCTCCAGCACCAGGGTAGGCGTCGCGCTGATGCCGAAGGACTGGCCCATCGCCAGATGTGCGGCCACCGGGTTGTTGTCGCAGGTGTTCTTGCCCACCTTGTCCTCGTTCTTGGCCTGATCCATCGCCTTGTTGCGATCGGCGGCGCACCACACCGACACCGCCTTGTCGTAGGACGGCGACGGAATGCCGGCGCGGGGGAAGGCCAGGTAACGCACGGTGATGCCCAGGTCGTTCATCTCCTTCATGCCGGCGTGCAGCTTGCGGCAGTAGGTACAGTCGATGTCGGTGAAGATGGTCAGGGTGTGCTTGGCCTGGCCGCGCGCCGGATAGACGATCATCGATGCCGCACTGTCGTTGAGCGCCGCCACGCGCGCCTTGCCGCGCCATGCCTCGGTGAGATTGCTGCGCTGTTGCAGATCGAACAGGTCGCCGCTGATCAGGTGGCGGCCGTCGGCCGTCACATAGAACATGCGCGTGCCGTAGACAACCTCGTACAGGCCGGCGATCGGCGACGGTGCAATGCTGTCCGGCGCCTGCCCCGGGATCATTCCTGCAACGGCGGCGCGGATCGTGGCCACCTCGTCGGCATGCACCGGAGCGGCAACCAAGGACAGTACGAACACTGCGCTAAGCAAAAAACGATTCATTGATGAGTACCTGTAGTGTAATCAGTCGCGGAAATTATTGAATTGCAGCGGGATGGCCAGATCGGCACCGCGCAGCAGGGCAATGGCTTCCTGCAAATCGTCGCGCTTCTTGCCGGTGACGCGCACCTGCTCGCCCTGCACCGCCGCCTGTACCTTGATCTTGCTGTCCTTCAGCTTCTTGACGATCTCCTTGGCCTGCTCCTTGTCGATCCCCTGACGCACCTTGATGCGCTGGCGGCAGCGCATGTTGGCGGTCTCGATCTCCTCCTCCTCCAGGCACTTGATGTCGATGCCGCGCTTGGCCATGCGCTGGTACAGGATGTCCTTCATTTGCTTGATCTGGAAATCGTTCTGCGCGTGCAACAGCAGGGCGGCCTCTTCCTGCTCGACCCTGGCATCGGCGCCCTTGAAGTCGAAACGGTTGTCCACCTCGCGGTTGGTCTGGTCCACGGCGTTGACCAGTTCGTGTTTGTCGATTTCCGAAACAATGTCAAAAGAAGGCATGGCGTACCTCTGTTCGCATATCAGGATGAAATGATCATTTCACATCCAACGCCATGCAACTGCGACGGCATTCAAACCGTTCCTGCCGGTGTTGGACTCGTACTGCGGGCGTTCGTTCCCCCGCCTCCAGCGACTGCCGGGGCTATCTTACCCCATAGTCCTGCTCATCCCCGCGGATGATGCTGCGCATGCAGGGCCTTGAGGCGCTCACGCGCCACATGGGTGTAGATCTGTGTGGTGGACAGGCTGCTGTGGCCCAGCAGCATCTGCACCACGCGCAGGTCGGCGCCGTGGTTGAGCAGATGGGTGGCGAAGGCGTGGCGCAGGGTATGCGGCGACAGGTGGGAGTTGATGCCCGCCTGGCGGGCATAGCGCTTGATCAGGTACCAGAATGCCTGCCGGGTCATCGCCTCGCCGCGTCGGGTGGGAAACAAGGCGGCGGTCGCCTGGCCCTGCACCAGCACCGGCCGCGCCTCGGCCAGATAGCGCTCCAGCCAGCTCACTGCCTCCTCGCCCAGGGGCACCAGCCGTTCCTTGCTGCCCTTGCCGAGCACGCGCACGACGCCCTGTTGCAGGCTGACCCGGTACATCTCCAGCCCCACCAGTTCCGATACACGCAGGCCGCTGGCGTAGAGTACTTCCAGCATGGCCCGGTCGCGCAGGCCCAGCGGGTCGCCGATATCCGGCGCGGCCAGCAGGGACTCCACTTCCGCCTCGGTCAGCGCCTTGGGCAGGCCGCGTCCCAGCTTGGGGCTGTCGATGCGTGCGCTGGGGTCGTCGGCAAGCAATTGCTCGCGCACCAGATAGCGGTAGAAACGGCGCAGGCTGGACAGCAGACGGGCCGTGGTGCGCGGCTGCGCGCCGGCGGCCACCCGGCTGTGCAGGTAGCCGAGCAGATCCTGTCGCGTCGCCGCCGCCAGTCCGTTGACGCCCTGCGGCGTCAGCCAGCGCGCCAGGCCCTGGAGGTCGCGGCGGTAAGCGGCCAGGGTATGGTCGCTCAGGCCGCGCTCCATCCACAGTGCATCGAGAAAACGCTCGAGCAGCGGATCGGCCGCTGCCTCAGCCTGCGGCTTCATGTTCCAGCAGCCAGTTTTTCAACCGCAGCGGCGCCCCGTCGACCGCCCCCATGAAACCTCCCGGGCCGTGGGCGGCCACAACGCGGTGGCAGGGGATGAGCAGGGGAATGGGGTTGGCGCGGCAGGCGCCTGCCACGGCACGGGCGCTGCTGCCCAGCCGGCGGGCCAGTTCGCCATAGCTGTACGGCTGTCCCGGCGGAATGGCGCGCAAGGCCTGCCACACCCGCTGCTGGAACGGCGTACCGTGCGGCGCCAGTTCGGTCCGGGGTGCACCGCCGTCAGTGAAATAATGTTGCACATCGGCCACGGCGCGACGCGCGCACTCGCTGTCCGGCGCCTGTAGCGGCGTGGCGGCGGGCAGGAACTCGGTTTCGCACACGGCCTCGCCGTCGCAACGGATGCCGAAGCGCCAGCCGTCGGGCAGCGGGGTGGCGATGACAGCGGACCAGGTCGGTTGCATCACGGCCTGACCAGCAGCAGCTGTTGCAGGTCGCGCCGCAGCACGGCGCGCCGCCCGGGATCCTCGGTACCCGCCAGCAGTTGCTCGTACAGGGTGCGCGCGTCCTCCACCAGACCGGCCTTGGCCAGCGCCTGCGCCGCCTGGTAGCGGGCGGTCTGGCCCCAGGGGTCCAGCGACTGCGGCTGCGGCACCATGGCCGAGCGCAGATACAGCGCCGCCGCCTCCAGCGGGCGCGACTGCGCCAGGCGCGAGTCGGCCATCCAGTACCACAGCTCGCGCCTGAGTTGCAGATCCTGCACCTGTTCCTGCAACAGGCCGAGCAGGCGGAAGGCGGCATCGTGCTCGCCCACGGTTTGCAGATCGAACAGCACCTGGATCAGGCGATCCAGCTCCGGTCGCGACAGCCCGGCGCTGGCGGCCGTCATCTCTTCCAGTATCTTGCCCGCCTGGGCGTAATCGCCCCCCAGCAACGAAACCCGCGCCTGGCGCAGGCGCCACATCACCCGGTCGGCTCCCGGCGGCGGCTCATCCAGCCCCGCCAGCAGGCGCGCCGCCAGCGGCAGATCCCCGGTGGCGATCACCGAATCAAGCAAGGTGCGGCGTACCACCTCGGGCACGCTGTTCACGGCGGCAAAACGCGATGACGCCAGGTACAGCTGGTGCACCAGGGCGGTACCGTCCTCCTGCTGCAACAGGTTTTCCACCAGGGCCGCGTGGCTCTGTCGGCGTGTCTCTTCACCGGCGCCGTGCAGGGCCAACAGGGCGTGAATGGAGCGGACGCGGATGGGATACATGCGCCCCGCCTCCTGTGCCTTGGCGAGCCAGGCGGCGTCGTCGCCGATCAGCAACTGTTCCCGGTTGCCCACCTGGCGGGCATAAGTCAGATAGGCCTGCCACAGGTCATCGGGGGAAACCTTAAACAGCTCGCGATCCAGCGGCGTTTTGCGAAACCTTGAAAATACGTGCTCCAGGGCAATGGCCTGGGCCGCCGGATCGGCCGCGGCCGCGGCGGCCTCGGCGGCAACGGCCTCGGCCTGTTGGCGCAGCAGCGGCGGCAGGGTCTTGTCGCGCAGCAGGACGCGGACTTCGCGCAACACCCGCTTGCCCTCCCACTGGCCGCTGCGCAACAGGGCCAACAGCCGCAGGGTGCGGGCCTCGCCCTGCTCCAGGCCGTGCAAAGACTCCACCGCATCCGCTGCACGGCCCTGCCCCAGCAGCACCTGGGCGCTGAGCAGTGCATCCTCCTCGCCGCCGCGGCCGTAGTCGTGGCGGTAACGCAGCATCGCCGCGTAGGCGTCGTCGCCGCGGCCATCGGCGCGATAGCTCTGTATCACCAGGCGCCGCCAGGCCGTCATTTCGACGGCGTTGCCGGAGCCGTCCCACAACAGGAGGCGCAGCAGATCGCGCGCGCGCGCGCCTTGGCCCAGCTCGATCAGGGCACGTGCGCGCCAGGTGCGGGTCCAGCGCAGAAATTCGGGGGGAACATCGGGGGGAACCTGCACCAGCCTATCGTGCAGGGCCTGCCAGTCGCCGCCGGCGGCGAGGAGCTGCACGCGGCTGCGCTCCCAGCCCATCCAGCCGGAAGCGTCCTCCTGCCAGGACGGCTGCTGCGCCTGCAACAGCGCCAGGGCCAGGCGTGGCGCACCGCCGGCCGCCAGGCCCTCCAGCTGCGCCAGGGTGTCGGCCGCCGCCGCGCCGGAAACCAGCGCCAGCAACAACACCATTGGGCGTGACCAATGCAAAAAGCGGACGCCACCGCTGGGGTGGCGTCCGCTTTTCGTCAGCGCAGCCATGACACCGTATCTAAACCCCTGCACCACGCGAAGTGGGCAGGAAGGCCAGCTTACAGCTTCTCTTTGATGCGGGCCGACTTGCCGGTACGGCCGCGCAGGTAGTAGAGCTTGGCGCGGCTGACGTCGCCGCGGCGCTTCACTTCGATGGCGGCAATGGCCGGGCTGAAAGTCTGGAACACACGCTCCACGCCTTCGCCATGGGACAGCTTGCGCACGGTGAACGCGGAGTTCAGGCCGCGATTGCGCTTGGCAATCACCACACCCTCGAACGCCTGCAGACGCTCGCGGTTGCCTTCCTTTACCTTCACCTGCACCACAACCGTGTCACCGGGGCCGAATTCCGGCACCTCACGGTTCATCTGTTCGGCTTCAAGTTGTTCGATGATGTTGCTCATGACACGTTCTCCGGAAAAATCCGCCGCATTATACACATAGAATCAATTTTGTTCATGCTCACGGATAAAATCCGCGAGCAATTTACGCTGTTCCGCACTCAGCTCCAGCCGCTCCAGCAGGTCCGGCCGCCGCAACCAGGTCCGACCCAGCGCCTGCTGCATGCGCCAGCGGGCTATCGCCGCATGATCGCCCGACAGCAACACCGCCGGAACCGTCTGCCCTTCCCACACTTCGGGCCGGGTGTAGTGCGGGCAATCCAGCAACCCGCCGGCGAAGGAATCCTGCGCGGCGGAGGCCTCGTGGCCCAGCACGCCGGGCAGCAGGCGGGCGACGGCATCAATCAGCACCATCGCGGCCAGTTCGCCGCCGGAGAGGACGTAGTCGCCGATGGACCACTCCTCATCCACTTCCGCCTCAATGAAGCGTTCGTCTATTCCTTCGTAGCGGCCGGCAACCAGCAACAGGCGCCGCCGCGCGGCCAGCTGCTCCACCCCGGCCTGGTCCAGCGGCCGCCCCTGGGGCGACAGGTAGACCACATGTGCCGGCTCGGCATCCGCCGTCCGCGCCGCCTGCACAGCTTCGCGCAACGGCTGCGCCAGCATCACCATTCCCGGTCCGCCGCCGTAAGGGCGGTCATCGACCGTGCGGTGGTTGTCGTAGGTGAAATCGCGCGGATTCCACAGCGCCAGCTGCAAAATCTCCCGCTTCACCGCCCGCCCCGTCACACCGTGGCAGGTCAGGGCATCGAACATCGGCGGAAACAGCGTGACAACGTCGATGCGCATCGGGGCCGGACTCAGAAATCAGGGTCCCAGTCGACCCGCAGCACACCGCCGGCCAGGTCCACCTCGTGGATGACCTGATCCACGTAAGGCAGCAGACGCTCACGCTCGCCCTGTACCACCACCACGTCGTTGGCGCCGGTTTCGAGCAGATGGTCGACCACCCCCAGCTCGACGCCGTCCAGCGTTATCACCTTGAGGCCGATCAAATCGGCCCAGTAAACCTCGTCCGGCTCCGTCCCTGCCAGCTGGCTGCGCTCGATGGCGATGTCACAGCCTATCAGCGCCGCCGCCGCATCGCGGTCGTCGAACCCCTCCAGCCGCGCCACGATGCCCTTGCCGTGGATGCGTCCTTCCAGGGATTTCACCGGCACCCAGCGCCCGTCCCGCAACAGCAGCCAGGGCGAGTAGCCGAGTATGTTGTCCAGCGGCTGGGTGTGCGAATAAATGCGCACCCAGCCGCGCACACCGAACAGGCCGGCGATGCGGCCCACGATGATGTGCTTGTCCTGCTCCGAATCAACCATCAGCGCACAGGCCGTGCGGCCCCCGTCGATGGCGCAAGCGGAATCAGGCGCTCTGCTTCAGCAGGCTGGCGACGCGGTCGGAAGCCTGGGCGCCCTGCGACAGCCAGTAGTCGACGCGCTCGCGGTTGATGCGCATCGCCTCTTCCTTCTCGGTGGCAACCGGGTTGAAGAAGCCGAGACGCTCGATGAAGCGGCCGTCACGACGGTTACGGCTGTCGGTGACGACGATGTGGTAGAACGGGCGCTTCTTGGCGCCGCCACGTGCCATGCGGATAGTGACCATTGCCTGAAAAATCCTCGTATACACAAACAAACGGGGCCGCTGACAGAGCGGCCCACGGCGGAAAGCCGCCTATTCTATGCCAGAGCCGGGAAAAAACAAAGAGGCGCAGCAAAAGGCCTTCCGGCCTAGAACGGCATCCCCGGCGGCATGCGGCCCTTGAGGGCGCGCATCATCTTGGCCATGCCGCCGCCGGACATCTTTTTCATCATCTTCTGCATCTGGGCAAACTGCTTGAGCAGGCGGTTCACGTCCTGCACCTGGGTGCCGGAGCCGTCGGCGATACGGCGCTTGCGCGAGCCCTTGATCAGGTCCGGGTGCTGCCGCTCCTGCGGCGTCATGGAGTTGATCATTGCCTCCAGGCGCTTGAATTCCTTGTCGTTTACCTGCCCCTTCACCGAGGCGGGCAGGCCGGAGACGCCCGGCAGCTTGTCCAGCAGGCTGGCCACGCCGCCCATGCTCTGCATCTGGCGCAACTGGTCGCGGAAGTCGGCCAGGTCGAACCCCTTGCCCTTGCCGATCTTGCGGGCGAGCTTGGCCGCCTGCTCCTGGTCGACCTTGGCCTGCATCTCCTCCACCAGGGACAGCACGTCGCCCATGCCCAGGATGCGGGAGGCCACGCGGTCGGGATGGAACGGCTCCAGCGCGGCGCTCTTTTCGCCCACGCCGAGGAATTTGATGGGCTTGCCGGTGATCTGGCGCACCGACAGGGCGGCGCCGCCGCGGGCGTCGCCGTCGGTCTTGGTCAGCACCACGCCGGTCAGCGGCAGCGCGTCGTTGAAGGCCTTGGCGGTGTTGGCCGCGTCCTGGCCGGTCATGCTGTCCACCACGAACAGGGTCTCGGCCGGATCGAGCGCGCCGTGCAGGCGCTTGATCTCCCCCATCATCTCGGCATCTACGTGCAGGCGGCCGGCGGTATCGACGATGACCACATCGAGATAGTGCTTGCGGGCGTAATCCACGGCGCCCTGGCCGATGGTCACCGGGTCCTGGTTGGTCTCGCTGGGGAAGAACTCGACGCCCACCTCACCGGCCAGGGTCTTCAGCTGCTGGATGGCCGCCGGACGATAGATGTCGGCGCTGACCACCAGCACCTTCTTGTCCTGGCCCTTGAGCCAGCGGGCCAGCTTGCCGACCGTGGTGGTCTTGCCGGAGCCCTGCAGGCCGGCCATCAGCACGACGGCGGGCGGGCGAACATTGAGATTGAGTCCGGCATGGGCCTCGCCCATCAGCCGCACCAGTTCGTCGTGGACGATCTTGACCAGCACCTGGCCGGGGGTGAGGCTGCTCATCACCTCCTGGCCCACGGCGCGCACGCGCACCTGCTCGATGAAGTCGCGCACCACCGGCAGGGCGACGTCCGCCTCCAGCAGCGCCATGCGCACCTCGCGCAGGGTGTCCTTGATGTTGTCTTCGGTGAGGCGACCGGCGCCGCGCAGGGTGCGCAGCGTTCGGGTCAGCCGTTCGCTCAGGCTGTCGAACATGTAGCGGATTCCACAATGGAGGCGGGAGGCAGGCCCGCCGGGATCAGGCGGGCATTATAACGTGAAGCGTTCGCCGCCGGTGAGGTGATCGACGTCGTATCCGGCCAGCAGCGGGCGGGCTTCCTGGAAGATTTTATCCTCCGCCCCCGGCTTGGCGTGGGTCAGCAGGATGCGGGGACGGTGCTGCAACTTGGCCAGATCGGCGGCCAGCATCTCCGGCGAGTAATGGCGGGCCATGCGGCACAGCTCCCGTTCGGCGTTGGGAAAGGCGGCTTCGACGATCAGCATGTCCAGGCGCGGTCCGGCATTGAGCGCGGCCCAGAAGGTGTCATTGGTGGTGGTATCGCCGCTGAATGCCAGCACCCCGCTGGGGTTGGTGATGCGGTAGCCCACCGTGGGCACGATGTGGTTCACCGGGATCATCTCGAACTGGCGCTCGCCCAGGGTGACCACCTCACCCGGCTCCATGGTCTCGAAGCGCAGCACCGGCCGCTCCGGATGGGGCAGGCGGGTGAAGTCGGGCCAGATGATGCCGTTGAAGATGTGTTCCTGCAGGGCACGGATAGTGTCGGGCAGGGCGTGAATCAGTATCGGGGCGTCGATGCGATCGAACACCGAGTCCACCACCAACGGGATGGCGTGGATGTGATCCAGGTGGGAATGGGAAAGGAAGATGTGCTTGATGTGCGCCATCTCGTCCAGCGTCAGTTCACCGACGCCGCTTCCCGCATCCAGCAGGATGTCATGGTCTATCAGGAAAGAGGTGGTTCGGAGCCCAGCCCCGATGCCACCGCTGCAACCCAATACCCGAATCTCCATAACGTTCTCCTGCCCCTGCTCCCGAGACGGACTCCTGTGCGTCCCTGCCGTTGTCCGCTTTTCCGCGTCGTCGGCTATGCGACATCGCGTTTGGCTGCTTTTGTAGCACGATACAATCCGTTTGCACACTGCCGGCCTCAAAGAATAAGACAATGGCGGCACCGGCTCCAGCGGCTGGAACGTGTGTTCGGTCACGTCCCGGCGAGCCGCCCCTGCTTCAACGCCGCCGCCAGTTATGCGATGATGCCGCTCAAACCATTGCTGACGACCATGACTATCGCTCTCACCCTCCCCGCCGTCCTTTTCTACCTGACGGCCACCTTTCTGCTGCTGCGGCGCCTGGCCCTGGGCGCGGAAGCCGGCGCCCAGTCCCGGCTGCCGGCCCTGCTCACGGGCCTGGCCGGTGCCGCCCTGCATGCCGCACTGATCTACAACGGCATCTTCCGCCCGGAGGGGCTGGATCTGGAATTCTTCTACGTCGTCTCCCTCATCACCTGGATGGTGGCCCTGCTGCTGCTGCTGGCCTCGCTGTCCCAGCCGGTGGAGAACCTGGGCATCGTCGTGCTGCCGCTGGGCGCACTGGCGCTGGTGGTGCAGTCCGTATGGCCAGCCTCCCCCAACTTGGTGGCGCAGACGTCGGCCGAGATGCGGGTCCACATCCTGCTCTCCATCCTGGCCTACAGCCTGCTGGCACTCGCCGCGGTACAATCCATGCTGCTGGCCATCCAGGACCGGCACCTGCGCAACCGCCATCCCGGCGGTTTCATCCGCGCCCTGCCGCCCCTGGAAACCATGGAACGGCTGCTGTTCCACATGATCGGCCTGGGCTTCGTCCTGCTCAGCCTGTCGCTGCTGTCCGGCTTCCTGTACCTGGAAAACATGCTGGCCCAGCACCTGGTGCACAAAACCGTGCTTTCGGTGCTCGCCTGGGTGGTGTTCGCAGTCCTGCTCTGGGGCCGCTGGCGCTTCGGCTGGCGCGGGCGCAAGGCCATCTACTGGACCCTGGCCGGCTTCGTCCTGTTGATGACGGCCTACCTGGGCAGCAAGCTCGTGCTGGAGCTGATCCTCCGCCGTTGACCCGCAAGGGTTGACAAGCGCATGTGCAACCCTTTGTAATTAAAACACTTTGATAACCACAGGATTCACCCCTTCTTGATCGACGACATACCCACCGGCCTGCTGGCCGGAGCCTTGTTCATCCTCATCCTCCTCTCCGCCTTTTTCTCCGGCTCGGAAACGGGGCTGTTCAGCCTGAATCGCTACCGCCTGCGGCATCTGGCGAAAAAGTCCAGGCATGCGGGAGCCGTGCGCGCCTACGACTTGCTGCAGCGGCCCGACCGCCTCATCGGCCTGATTCTGCTGGGCAACAATTTCGTCAACATCCTCGCCTCCGCCCTGGCCACCGTGCTGGGGCTGAAGCTGTACGGCGAGGCCGGCATCGCCATCGCCACCGGCGTCCTGACCTTCCTGATCCTGATCTTCGCCGAGGTGGCGCCCAAGACCGTGGCCGCCCTCCATCCCGAGCGCGTCGCCTTTCCGGCCGCATTCGTCCTCAAGCCCATGCTGAAGGTGCTCTACCCGGCGGTGTGGGCGGTAAACAGCGTCGCCAACGGCCTGCTGAACCTGTTCGGCGTCTCCACCGCCGATGCACCCAAACTGCACCTGTCCAGCGACGAGCTGCGCACGGTGGTGCACGAAGCCGGCAACATGATTCCGCAGCGCCACCAGCAGATGCTGCTTTCCATCCTCGACCTGGAAAAGGTCACGGTGGAAGACATCATGATTCCGCGCAACGAAATCACCGGCATCGACCTGGAAGACGAGTGGGTGGACATCGTGCAGCAGATCAACAGCAGCCAGCACACCCGCCTGCCGATCTACAAGGGCGGCATCGACAACGTGCTGGGCATCGTGCACCTGCGCAACGTGCTGGCACTGCACAACCACGGCTCTCTGACGCGCGACGCCTTCATGAAGGTGATCCGCGATCCCTACTTCATCCCCGAAGGCACGGCGCTCAACACCCAGCTGCTCAACTTCCAGCAGCAGCGCCGCCGCATCGCCCTGGTGGTGGACGAATACGGCGACATCCAGGGCCTGGTGACCCTGGACGACATCCTGGAAGAGATCGTCGGTGAATTCACCACCGATCCGGCGGCCCTCAGCAAGGACATCCATCCCCAGGACGACGGCACCTATCTGGTGGAAGGCAGCGCCAATGTTCGCGACCTCAACCGACTGATGCAGTGGAACCTGCCTACCGACGGGCCGAAGACGCTGAACGGGATGATCATCGAATACCTGGAAACCATCCCGGAGGCCGGTACCAGCCTGCTGCTGGCCGGCTACCCGCTGGAGATCGTGCAGACCACGTCCAATGCCGTAAAGACTGTCCGTATCGATCCCAACTTCCAGGCCAAATCCGCCGCCGGAACGCCCGGTTAGGTGTCCGTCGGGTCCCGCCGCCACGGCGGATGTGCACCGCACCGCGGCTGCAAACCCTGCGCCGGCAGGTTCCCAACGGTAGCAGGGCGCCGATGCGTGGCTGCAACAGCAGTACCCTTAGTATCAAGGCATGGCTATACTAGCCAGCAAGAATAACTATCGGAGCGACCTGCGTGTCCAAGCTAACCCTTTCTTTCAAGGGTAAATTGCTCAAATACTTCCCCTTGAGCGAAGGTGAAACCATCATAGGCAGCGATCCCGCCTGCAAGGTTTTCATCGACACGCTCGCCATCCAGGCGCGCCACGCCAGCGTGACACTGAACGGTGACAACGCCGTATTGCGCGACCTGGACACCCCTGACGGCACCTTCGTCAACAATGCGCGCATCAGCGGCGAGTACACCCTCAAGAGCGGCGACGACATCCGGGTCGGCAAGCATACCCTCACCTTCACCCTGGAACCGGCCTTCGTTGCTCCAGAGGTCACCGAATCCGAGGTGGAACCGGTGGCGTTGGATGAGGCCATACCGGTACAGGCACAGGAGCCGGAACCGGAGCTGACCGAGGCCGACACGCTGCAGCTGGAGCCGGTCCACGCACCGCGTCACGCCTTCCTGCAGATCCTCAACGGGCAGAACATGGGCAAGACCATCAGCCTCAAGCACAACCTGGTGAATCTGGGCAAACCGGGCGTGCAGCTGGCCGTCATCGCCCACCGCAACGACGGCTTCTTCCTCTCCCACCTGGAAGGCGAAACGCCGCCCAAGGTCGGCGATACTCAGATAGGCGACAAGGCCTGGCAGTTGCACGACGGCGATGTAATCCAGCTCGGCAACGTGCGCATGCAGTTCACCCTGCACTGAGGGGCTTACCGTTGAAAGAAAAGCGTCATTTCAAACGCATCCCGATGGACGGCCATGCCGCGCTGTTCTGCGGCGGCGAGCGCTGGGACAGCCGCCTGCTCGATGTTTCGCTCAAGGGTGCGCTGATCGCGGCCCCGGCGGACTGGGAGGCTGACTCTGCCGCCGGCTGCCAGCTGGAGTTGCGCCTGGACGGCGATGTGGTGATTTGCATGGGCGGCACGGTGGTGCACTGCGAAGACGGCCATCTGGGCTTCCGCTGCGATCACATCGAACTCGACAGCATCGTCCACCTCAAGCGCCTGGTGGAACTCAACCTGGGCGACGAATCCCTGCTCGAACGCGAACTCACCGAACTGTCCCAGGGCGGCTGAGCCCCGAGTCAAAGTCAAAAGACTTCAACGCAAAGAGCGCAAAGGGCCGCAAAGATTTCTTGGTATTTGTTGCCGTGTGCCCAAGGGGAACATTGCGCCATAAGCGCCTGAGGCGCTCCCCCCGCACTAATCCCCTTTGCGTCCTTTGCGTTTAAGGCTTTTTAGAACTGCTGCAAGGCCTCGTCGAGACGGCGCACGCCGATAATTTCCAGTCCTTCCACCTTCTGTTTGGGTTTGTTGGCCAGCGGCACCAGGGCACGGGTGAAGCCGTGTTTGGCGGCTTCGCGCAGGCGATCCGGGCCGTTGGGCACGGGACGGATCTCTCCCGCCAGGCCCACTTCGCCGAACACCACCAGCCCCTGCGGCAACGGACGGCTGCGCAGGCTGGACAACACCGCCAGCAGGGTCGCCAGGTCGGCGCCGGTCTCGGTGACGCGCATGCCGCCGACCACGTTGACGAAGACGTCCTGGTCGTGGGTGACGACGCCGCCGTGGCGGTGCAGCACGGCCAGCAGCATGGCCAGGCGGTTGTGCTCCAGGCCGACGGTGACGCGACGAGGATTGGACAGGTGGCTCTCGTCCACCAGGGCCTGCACCTCCACCAGCAGCGGCCGGCTGCCCTCGATGGTCACCATGATGACGCTGCCCGGCACCTCCTCCTCGTGGCGCGACAGGAAGATGGCCGAGGGATTGGTCACCTCTTTCAGCCCCTTGTCGGTCATGGCGAACACGCCCAGTTCGTTCACCGCGCCGTAGCGGTTCTTGAAAGCGCGCACCACGCGGTAGCGGCTGCCGGAATCGCCCTCGAAATACAGCACCGTATCCACCATGTGCTCCAGCACGCGGGGCCCGGCCAGCTGGCCGTCCTTGGTGACGTGGCCCACCAGGAACAGCGCGGTGCCGCTCTGCTTGGCGTAGCGCACCAGCTGCGCCGCGCTTTCGCGCACCTGGGCCACCGAACCGGGGGCAGACTGCAGCAGCTCGGTGTACACCGTCTGCACCGAGTCCACCACCAGCACCTGGGGCTTTTCCTGCTGGGCGACGGCGAGGATGTCCTCCACCCGTGTCTCGGTGAGCAGGCGTACGTGGTCGGCGGACAGGCCGAGGCGCTGCGCGCGCATGCTCACCTGCTGCGGCGATTCCTCGCCGGTGACATAGAGGGTGCGCTGTCCCGCGCCCAGGGTGGCCAGCGTTTGCAGCAGCAGGGTCGATTTGCCGATGCCCGGATCGCCGCCCAGCAGCACCACGGAACCGGCCACCAGGCCGCCGCCCAGCACGCGGTCGAATTCGCTGCTGCCCGTGGACAGGCGGCTGGTCTCCTCGGGCGCCACCTCCTTGAGGCTCTGTACCGCCAGCGTACCGGCGGTACCGGCGTAGCCGGCATGGCGCCCCTTGCGCTCGGCAGGCGGCGCGGCCACCGTCTCCACCATGCTGTTCCAGGCACCGCAATCACCGCACTGCCCCGCCCACTTGGGGGCCTGGGCGCCGCATTCGGTACAGGTGTAAACCGTCTTGCCCTTGGCCATCAACTACTCCTGGTCATCGTCGGCATCGGGATAGTTGCGCCGATCGTCCCTGCCTGTGGTGCGCGGCTGCCGCCGCGAGCGCAAGGCCCACAACAACACGAACACCAGGCCCGCCGGCAGCAGGACCAGCAACAGGATGGAGCCCGCCATCCCCACCTCGGCGGTGCAGGCGGAAAGCGGAATCGACAGCGGCAACAGGGTCATCAGTTTCGCCTTGTTCATGGCAAGTCAGGCAGCCGATCAGAAACCATCCTGCATTGACGGCAGATACGGCCCCGCCTCGGCGGGAAACAGCGCGGCCAGCGCGGTGCGCGTGGTGGCATTGAGCGGCAGGCCGGCCAGCTCGCTCCACGCAACCCAGCGCGCAGCGCTGGCGTCGTCGCCGGCCCGCGGCTCACCGCCCACATACTCCGCACCCAGATCGACGATGACGTAGTGATAGCGCACGCTGCCGTTCGCCTCGCGCTCGATGTGTTCACAGGTGTAGATGGGAACGGTGGCGCGGATGGTCACGCCGGTTTCTTCCAGAATCTCGCGCTCCGCCGCCTGCCGCAGGGTCTCGCCCAGATGCTGGCGGCCGCCGGGGATGGCCCACAGCCCGGCGCCGGGCGGACGGCCGCGCTGCACCAGCAACACCCGGCCCTGTTCCACCACAAGGGCACCGACGCCGACCTGGGGACCGGACATGTTCACGCCCCGTTCTCTACCGCATCCACCCGCGGCATCACCCGGCACAGCAGTTCGTACGCAATGGTGCCGGCGTATTCGGCGATCTCCTCCACCGGCAGGCCCTCGCCCCACAGCACCACCGGATCGCCGGGACGGGCGTCAGGCTGGTCGCGCAGGTCGACGGTGAGCATGTCCATGGAGACGCGGCCGATGAGGGGCACGCGGCGGCCGTTGACCAGCACCGGCACGCCGTTGGGCACGTGGCGCGGATAGCCGTCGCCATAACCGGCGGCGACCACCCCCACCGTCATTGCCTCCGGGCAGACGAAGGCGCCGCCATAACCCACCGCCTCGCCCCGCTCCAGCCGGTTCACGGCGATGAGCTCGGAACGCAGGGTCATCACCGGCCGGAGGTCGTGGTCCCCGCCGCGCCCGCCCAGCAGGGGTGAGACGCCGTACAGCATGATGCCGGGACGGACCCAGTCGGTACGGGACTCGGGCCAGCCCAGCAGGGCGGCGGAGTTGGCGATGGAGCGCTGTCCCGGCAGGCCGGCGGTATGGCGGTGGAAATCAGCGATCTGGGTGGCGGTGAAGCTGTCGTCCAGATTGTCGGCATTGGCCAGGTGGGTCATGCAGCCGGCCACCTCGGCGACGCCGGGGCAGGCATGCAGCCGCTGCCAGGCGGCCCGGGCCTGGTGCAGGGGAAAGCCCAGGCGGTGCATGCCGCTGTCCACCTTGAGCCAGACGGTGAGCGGCTGCGGCAGGCGTGCCTGCTCCAGCTGTTCCAGCTGGGCGAGGTTGTGGATGGCGGGAATGAAGCGGTGGCGGGCGATGGGCTCCAGCTCGTCGGCGCCGAAGAAGCCTTCCAGCAGCACGATGGGCCGGGTTACCCCGGCCTCGCGCAGCTGGATCGCCTCGGCCAGGCAGGCCACGCCGAAACCGTCGGCGTCGTCCAGGGCACGGGCCACCCGCAGCATGCCGTGGCCGTAGCCGTTGGCCTTGATGGCCGCCAGCACCCGGCTGCCCGGCGACGCGGCGCGGGCACGGGCCAGGTTGTGGCGCAGCGCCGCAAGATCGATGACGACCTGGGTGGCGCGCATCAGTACTCCTCGTACCCCCCGTGGGCGCAGTTCTCGAAGCGGGTGTACTGGCCGAGGAAGGTGAGGCGCACGGTGCCGATGGGGCCGTTACGCTGCTTGCCGATGATCACTTCGGCGGTGCCCTTGTCGGGGCTGTCCGGGTTGTAGACCTCGTCGCGGTAGATGAAGGCGATGAGGTCGGCGTCCTGCTCGATGGCGCCCGATTCGCGCAGGTCGGACATCACGGGGCGCTTGTTGGGGCGCTGCTCCAGCGAGCGGTTGAGCTGGGACAGGGCGATCACCGGGCAGTCGAGCTCCTTGGCCAGGGCCTTGAGCGAGCGCGAGATTTCGGAGATCTCGGCGGTACGGTTTTCGTTGCTGCCCGGCACCTGCATCAGCTGCAGGTAGTCGATGACGATGAGGCCGAGGCCGTGTTCCTGCTCGCGGGCCAGGCGGCGGGCGCGGGCGCGCATTTCCGTCGGGCTCAGGGCCGGGGTGTCGTCGATGAAGATGGGGGCCTCGGCCAGCAGGCTGACGGCGGAGGTCAGGCGCGGCCAGTCGTCCTCGTCCAGCTTGCCGGTACGGACCTTCTTCTGATCGATGTGGCCGAGGGAGGACATCATACGCATGGCCAGCGCCTCGCCGGGCATTTCCATGGAGAACACGGCCACCGGCCGCTGCTCCTTGATGGCCACGTGCTCGACGATGTTCATGGCGAAGGAGGTCTTGCCCATGGAGGGACGGCCGGCAACGATGATCAGGTCGGAGCGCTGCAGGCCGGCGGTCATGCCGTCGAAATCGGTATAACCGGTGGCGACGCCGGTGATGGGGCTGTCCATGCTGAACAGCTGGTCGATCTTGTCCACCGCCTTGACCAGCAGATCCTTCATGCCGGTAAAGCCGACGCGCGCGCGCGCGCCCTGGTCGGCAATCTGATAGACCTTCTTCTCCGCCTCGTCCAGCAGCTCGAACACCGTGCGCCCCTCCGGGCTGAAGGCGGTGTCGGCGATCTCGTTGGTGACGCGGATCAGCTGGCGCAGCACCGAGCGCTCGCGCACGATGCCGGCGTAGGACTTGATGTTGGCGGCGCTGGGGGTGTTGCCGGCCAGGCTGCCGAGGTAGGCGATGCCGCCGGCGTCGTCCAGTTCGCCCTTCTTGTCCAGCCATTCGGCCAGGGTCACCACGTCGCAGGGGTCGCTCTTTTCCGCCAGCAGGCGGATGGCGTGGAAGATCAGGCGGTGGTCGCGGCGATAGAAGTCGTCCTCGGACACCAGGTCGGCGACCTTGTCCCAGGCGCTGTTGTCCAGCATCAGGCCGCCGAGTACGGCCTGCTCGGCTTCAATGGAATGGGGCGGAACCTTGAGCGCCGCTGTGGCGTCCTGCCCGTGGGAAACGGCGAGCTTTTGCATGGCGTTCTGTGACACGGCCTCCATGAAACACGAGGCGACCAGAGTGCCTCAGGCGGCAGCCCGGAGGAAGGGCGCAAAATCCGTGCCCTTCCCCGCGGGGGGAAGGACACGGATAGCGGCTTAGGCGGCTACGACGTTGACCTTGATGGCCTGGGTGACGTCGGTGTGCAGGTTCAGCTCGATCTCGAACTCGCCGGTCTGGCGAATCGGGCCTTCCGGCATGGCGATCTCCTGACGCTTCACCTCGACACCGGCGGCGCTCACGGCCTCGGCGATGTCGGCGGTGCCGATGGAGCCGAACAGCTTGCCTTCGTCACCGGCGTTGTGGGAGATGGTCACGGCACCCAGCTCGGCCAGCTTGGCGGCGCGGGCCTGGGCGGCTGCCAGGGTGGCGGCGGCGGCCTGTTCCAGCTCGGCGCGGCGGGCTTCGAACTTCTCGATGTTGTCCTTGGTGGCCATCACGGCCAGGCCGCGCGGCATCAGGAAGTTACGGCCGTAACCGGCGCGCACCTTCACCTTCTCGCCCAGGGAACCCAGGTTGCGTACTTTTTCCAGCAGAATTACTTCCATTTCGTTTACCTCGACTTGAATTGCGTCTAGACCCCGACGCCATACCTATTGTTGATTACGGTTTCTGGCGCCGAAATAGGCCCGAAAATCCATCCAGTTGTCCACCATGCCGGCCACAGCCAGGGTCAGCGCGGTCGGTGTCGTCACCATCGGCAGCAGCAGCATCACGTACATCGCCGCCAGCCAGCCCTTCCTGGCGCCCGTCCCGGCCACGACGCCGTGCACCACGGCAACGCCCTGCAACATGCAAAGCAGCAGCGCCAGCGGCAACAGGTCGGTCAGCAACGCGATCCCCGGCAACTGCGCCCAGTTCAGTGCCAGCAGCAGCACCGTCACCAGGGCCGGTCCGCGCCCCAGGCGCAAGGCCCGGAATTCGCGGCCAAACCCGCCGTGGTTGAACAGCAGGGCCTGCCACCAGCGCGCCAGGAACAGGCTCAGGGCCACACCCATGGCAACCGCCGCGCCCACCATGCCGGTCATCAGTCCGGCGATCTCGTCCAGCGTCGGCAACAGCACTTCCCGCTGTTCCGCCGTGGCCTGCTCCGTCATGCGCTGCAACAGCCCGCGCCACCAGCCGGCGGGGTCATCCACGCCGAGGTGGAAGCCCAGCACCACCATGACACCGAACAGCCCCGCCAGCAGCAGGCTGCGGGCCAGGTCGCTGGTGCGGCGCAGACTCCAGGCCGTTACCAGCAGGGGCAGCCACAGCACCACCAGAAAGGCCAGCGGCGCCAGCGCATTGCCTATCGCCACCGCTCCCAGCACGGCCGTGGCCAGCGCAGCGCCGGCCACCACCTTGCCGGCCTCGGCCAGGCCGAGGCGCAGGGTCACCAGACCCACTGCCGCGGAGCTGAGATAACCCAGCGGCGGCAGCAGCAATCCCAACATGGCGGTGACGCTGGTGACCAGTATCGCCGCCATCGGCCCGCGCATGATGGTGTTCGCCAGGAACCTCATCGTGCCGTTCCGGCCGACTGCGGATTAATCGTGCGAGTCGGAATACGGCAGCAGCGCCAGGTAACGGGCGCGCTTGATGGCCAGGGCCAGCTGACGCTGGTACTTGGCCTTGGTGCCGGTGATGCGACTCGGCACAATCTTGCCGCTCTCGGTCACGTAACCCTTCAGGGTGTTCAGGTCCTTGTAGTCAATGTACTTCACGCCTTCGGCGGTGAAACGGCAAAACTTCTTGCGGCGGAAAAAACGAGCCATGATTCAATCTCCTGTCATCTGTTCATCGGCTGCAACCTGGGGTTGCAGCCGCTCTATCCGTTCGGCGTGGAGCGCCAGCGTCGCCTCGCTGCTGCGGTGGTCGGCCCGGCTCAGAAACCCGGCGACCCGTACCGCCTCCCCTTCCTGCAATCCCTGGATTGCACGCCCCAACTCGTGGCCGCAGACCACGACCTGGAGGCTGCATTCCACCCGGCGGTTCAGTCCGGCCTCGGGCCGTTGCGACTGGTGACGCAGGGTGAAACGGGTGATGGGTATGCCGGCGGGGCTGGTGCGTGTCTCCGGCCGCCGCGCCACGACTCCGGCGATCAGCAGGCGGTTATCCACGCTCCGGCGCCTTACTCGGCCACGGCCTCCTCGGCACCGGCGTCGTCATCGGCCATGTCGTCACGGCTGCCGCGATCGCGGCGGTCGTCACGCTCTTCGCGCGACTTGGCCAGGAAGGACGGCTCGGTGAGCGCTTCGTCCATGATCAGAATCAGGTTGCGGATCACGGCGTCGTTGAAGCGGAAGGCGGACTCCAGCTCCTTCATGGTCTCGGTGGGGCACTCGATGTTCATCAGAACGTAGTGCGCCTTGTGGACCTTGTTGATCGGATAGGCCAGCTGGCGGCGGCCCCAGTCTTCGAGGCGATGAATCTTGCCGCCGGCGGTTTCGATGGTCGAACGGTAGCGTTCGATCATGGCAGGAACCTGCTCGCTCTGATCCGGATGGACCAGAAACACGATTTCGTAGTGCTTCATTGTCACTCCTTACGGTTTGGACAGCCTTGGCATGGACTCCGCCGAGGCAAGGAGTAATACCGCCACAACGGCGGCATTAAAAGGCGGGCATTCTACTGTGCGGCGGGGGAGAAGGCAACCGGGACGGCATGAACAAAATCCAGCGGCGGCGCGCCCTGGACGGGGGCACCAACCCGCAATCATGCAGTCCGCTGGCGCAGGGCCTCGAACAGGCAGATGCCGGTAGCCACGGAAACGTTGAGGCTTTCCACGCTGCCCACCATGGGGATGCGCACCAGCACATCGCAGTGTTCGCGGGTGAGGCGGCGCAGGCCGCTGCCCTCGGCGCCCATCACCAGCCCCAGCGGGCCGCGCAGGTCGGCCTGATAGAGCGAGGTGTCGGTTTCGCCGGCAGCCCCCACCAGGAACACCCCGGCGTTTTGCAGCATGCGCAGGGTGCGGGCCAGGTTGGTCACCTGTACGAAGGGCACGGTCTCGGCGGCGCCGCTGGCCACCTTGCGCGCCACCGGGGTCAGGCCGCAGGCCTTGTCGCGCGGGGCGACCACGGCATGCACCCCGGCCGCGTCGGCGCTGCGCAGGCAGGCGCCGAGGTTGTGCGGATCGGTGACGCCGTCGAGGATCAGCAGGAAGGGCGGTACCTCCAGGTCGGTGAGCAGCTGCTCCAGAAAGGCCTCGCTGCGGGCCTCGGCCTGGCGCACCCGCGCCGCCGCGCCCTGATGGCGATCGCCGCCGGTGAGCTTGTCCAGCTCCTGACGCTTGACCCAGTGCGGCCGCACCCCGGCGGCCTCGGCCGCCGTGGCCAGGCCTTGCAGGCGCTGATCGCGCCGGCCCGAATCCAGCCACAGCTCGACCACGCTGTCGGGGTGCTGCAATACGGCCTCGACGGCGTGCAGGCCGAAAACCAGTTCTGTCGCTGCCATATCCTCAGCTACCTCGGGTCAATATTCGCCGCGCCGCCGGATGTGGAAAGAATCAGTCCGCGAATGAACGCAAATGCACGCGAACAGTAAATCGACCGTACATTTGCGTTAATTGGCGTTCATTTGCGGAGGTTTTCTCTTCTTGGCGCTACGTCGCTGCGGGCCGATGCAGCGCTACTCCGCCGCCGGTGCCCGCTTCTTGCCGCGACGGCGGCGGCGCTTCTTGGACTTGGACGGCGCCCCGCCCTCCTGTCCACCCGGCTGCGGCTGGGACTGGGGTTGCGCCTGGGCCTGCGCCTGGGGCTGCTGCTCCTGCGGCTGCGGCTGGCGGGACTTGTTGCGGGAACGGGAGCGCTTGGGCTTGGCCTTGCCCTCGGCACGGGGCTGACCCTGGGCGGCCGCCGTCTGCGCGCCCTCCTCCAGCACCAGCTCGAAGTCGATCTTGCGCTCGTCCAGGTCGACGCGCGCCACACGCACCCTCAGCTTGTCGGCCAGGCGATAGATGCGGCGGGTGCGTTCGCCCACCAGGCGGTGGTGGGCCGGGTCGAAGTGGTAATAGTCGTTCTGCAGGCCGGTAACGTGCACCAGGCCCTCGACGTAGATGTCGTTGAGCTCGATGAACAGGCCGAAACCGGTGACGCTGGTGATGATGCCGTCGAATTCCTCGCCCACCTTGTCCAGCATGTACTCGCATTTGAGCCAGTCCACCACGTCACGGGTGGCCTCGTCGGCGCGGCGCTCGGTCATGGAGCACTGCTCGCCCAGCAGCACCATGTCGTCGTGGCCGTAGCGGAAGGCCGCCGGCTTCTTGCCGGACAGCACGTGGCGGATGGCGCGGTGCACCAGCAGGTCGGGGTAACGGCGGATGGGCGAGGTGAAGTGGGTATAGGCCTCGTAGGCCAGGCCGAAGTGACCCAGATTGTCCGGCGCGTACACCGCCTGCGCCATGCTGCGCAGCAATACGGTCTGGATCAGGTGGGCATCGGCACGGCCGGCGATCTGCCTGAGCAGTTCGGAATAATGGCGCGCCTCGGGGCGCTCGCCGCCGCCCAGAGACAGGCCCAGCTCGCGCAGGAATTCGCGCAGGTTGGTGAGCTTTTCCTCGCTCGGGGTGGCGTGCACGCGGTAGACGATGGGCACCTTGGCCTTGGCCAGGAAGTCGGCGGTGGCGACGTTGGCCAGCAGCATGCATTCCTCGATCAGGCGATGGGCATTGTTGCGCACCACCGGCACCACGCTCTCGATCTTCTTGCCCTCGCCGAACACGATGCGCGTTTCGGTGGTGTCGAAGTCGATGGCGCCGCGCCGCTCGCGCTGCTCCAGCAGGACGTGGAACAGGGCATACAGGTGTTCCAGGTGGTCCACCAGCTCGCCGTACTGGTTGCGCAGTGTCTCGTCGCGATCCACCAGCATCGCCGCCACCTTGGTGTAGGTGAGGCGCGCCGCCGAACGCATCACGGCGGGATAGAACTTGTAGTTGCCCAGCACGCCGGTGGCGCTCACCTCCATGTCGCACACCATGCACAGGCGGTCGACGTTGGGATTGAGCGAGCACAGGCCGTTGGACAGCTGCTCCGGCAGCATGGGGATCACGCGGCCGGGGAAATACACCGAGTTGCCGCGCACGCGCGCCTCGGCGTCCAGCGGGCTGCCCGGCTGCACGTAATGGGACACGTCGGCGATGGCGACGACCAGGCGCCAGCCCTTGCCGCGCGGCTCGGCATACACCGCATCGTCGAAGTCCATGGAATCGTCGCCGTCGATGGTGACCAGCGGGATGTTGCGCAGATCGACGCGGCCCTGCTTGGCCTCTTCCGGCACCACCGGCGGCAACTTGGCGGCCTCGTCCTCCACCAGCAGCGACCATTCCTGCGGCAGGTTGTGGGCGCGGATCGACACGTCGATCTCCATGCCCGGCGCCATGTGGTCGCCGAGGATCTCGATGACGCGGCCGATGGCCTGGCGGTAACGGGTGGGGTGTTCAATGATCTGGGCGGTGACGATCTGGCCGGCGCGGGCGCCGTAGGCCTGCTCCGCCGGGATGAGGATTTCGTGCACGATGCGCTTGTTGTCGGCGACCACGAAGCCGACGCCGCCCTCCACGCGATAGCGGCCAACCACGCGATCGGTGTTGCGCTCCAGCACCTCGACCACGGCGCCTTCGCGGCGGCCACGGCGATCCAGGCCGGAAACGCGGGCCACCACGCGGTCGCCGTGGAACACGGCCTGCATCTCGCGCGCGGTGAGGAAGAGATCGGAGGTGCCGTCGTCGGGCACCAGGAAACCGAAACCGTCCGGATGGCCGATGACGCGGCCGGGAATCAGGTCCATCTTGCTGAGCAGTCCGTAACCGCCGCGGCGGTTGCGCATCAGCTGGCCGTCGCGCTCCATGGCGCGCAGACGGCGGGCCAGCGCATCCAGCTGTTCCGGGTCGTGCAGGCCGAGGGCCTGGGCAATCTGGGAGGTTTCGAGGGGAACCCCCTGGTCCTCCAGCAACTGCATGATGAACTCGCGGCTGGGGATGGGGTTTTCGTACTTCTGCGCTTCGCGCTCCTGGAAGGGGTCCTGCTTGCTTCTACGTTTTGACATGTGTTCGCTTGTGGTTCCTGGGTATATAAGGCGGCAATTGTAGCCTTTCCGGCCGGACAAAGCAGAAAAATATGCCGAAGTCCGCCAATGAACGCGAATGGACGCAAATACGGCCGGATGACGTCACTGCGGATAGACCGGATTGCTGACGGGCTATTCTGTGGGCCGGCCCTGCCCGATACCGTTGCACTTTATCGGGCCTACCAACTCTTATTCATTGGGTTATTTGCGTCCATTTGCGTTCATTCGCGGACCGAATGAAGTTTTCAGTATTCCCGTTAAGGGTAGAATGTCCCCATGGCCATCCCATCCGACACCCCGACCCGCGACATCCTCACCGTCTCGCGCCTGAACGCCGAGGTGCGTGCGGTGTTGGAAGGCAGTTTTCCGTTGCTGTGGGTGGAAGGTGAAATCTCCAACCTGGCGCGCCCCTCCTCCGGCCACTGGTATTTCTCCCTCAAGGACAGCGGCGCCCAGGTGCGCTGCGCCATGTTCCGCCAGCGCAACCAGCTGTTGCGCTTCAAGCCGCAGGACGGCATGCACGTGGTGATCCGCGCCCGCGTCTCGCTGTACGAGGGACGCGGCGAATTCCAGCTCATCGCCGAACACATGGAAGAGGCCGGTTCCGGCGCGCTGCAACAGGCCTTCGAGATGCTCAAGCTGCGCCTCGGCAAGGAGGGGCTGTTCGACGCCGCGCGCAAACGCCGGCTGCCGCGCCTGCCGCGCCGCATCGGCGTGGTCACCTCGCCCACCGGCGCCGCCATCCGCGACGTCCTCACCGTGCTGGCGCGCCGCTTCCCCTCCATCCCGGTGGTGATCTATCCGGTGCCGGTGCAGGGCAACGGCGCCGGCGAGCAGATTGCTGCCGCCATCCGCCGCGCCGGGGAGCGGGGCGAATGCGACGTGCTCATCGTCGGCCGCGGCGGCGGCTCGCTGGAGGATCTGTGGGCCTTCAACGAGGAAGTGGTGGCGCGTGCCATACATGCCTCGCCCATTCCTGTGGTCAGCGCCGTGGGCCACGAGGTCGACTTCACCATCGCCGACTTCGTCGCCGACATGCGCGCGCCGACGCCCTCCGCCGCCGCCGAACTGCTCAGCCCCGACCGCGAGGAGATGCGCACACAGTTGCTGCAACAGCGCCTGCGCCTGGCGCGCAGCTTCCAGCGCCGGATGCTGCATCACAAGCAGGCCCTGGACGGATTGCAGAAACGCCTCAAGCATCCGGGCCGCCGTTTGCAGGAGATCGGCCAACGCCTGGATGAACTGGAACAGCGCCTGGCCCGCGCCCACCACAACCTGCTGCGCCACGCCGCGGCCCGCCTCGCCGCGCTGCACGCCCGGCTGGAACGCCACACGCCGCTGCACCGTGTGCAGGCCATGCAGGTACGGCGACAGGAATTGCAGCGCCGCCTGCGCAGCGGCGCTACGCAACACCTGGAACGCCTCAACCGCCGCCTGGCCCAGGCCGCCCACGCCCTCGACACCGTCAGCCCGCTGGCGACCCTGAGCCGCGGCTATGCCATCGTCACCGCCGCCGACGGCAGCGTGCTGCGCGCGGCGAAGCAGGCCGCAACGGGACAACAGGTGCAGGCCCGCCTCGGCCAGGGCCGCCTGCTGTGCCGGGTGGAAGGAGTGGAAGAATGAATGCCTGTTGTGGGAGCCCGATTTATCGGGCGATACGGCATCTCACCCGGGCACAATTCGCCTGGGGGACCAGGCTCCTGCTGGTATGCATTTTCCTGCTGTGCACAAACATTGCGTTCGCCCTGCCGCAAAACACCGCCGTCCCCGGCGGCGTCGCCGTCGTGGCGCTGGGCACTCACAAAAGCGCACCGCAGGCGTATTACCTGGGCAGACGCGTCATGGTGCTGAATGAGAGCGGGCAGTGGCAGGCGATCGTCGGCATTCCACTCAGCGCCAAACCCGGCCGCCACACCCTGCGCGTACAACCCGCCGCCGGCGCCGATCGCAAACTCACCTTCAAGGTGAGCGCCAAGCAATACGAAGAGCAGCACCTCAAGGTGCCGCCGCGCATGGTCAATCCCAGCCCGGAAGATCAGAAACGCATCGCCCGTGATCTCAAGCTCGGCAGCGAGGCCTATCGCACCTTCCAGGCCACCGACGCCGTCACCACCCGCTTCGCGCTGCCGGTGGAGGGCCGTTACAGCAGCCCCTTCGGCCTGCGCCGCTTCTTCAACGGCGAGGCGCGCAATCCGCACAGCGGCATCGACCTCGCCACCGCCACCGGCACCCCCATCCGTGCCCCCGCCGCCGGCCGTGTCATCGCCACCGGCGATCTCTATTACAACGGCAACACCGTCTACCTCGACCACGGCCAGGGACTCATCACCATGTACTGTCACATGGACAGCATTGCGGTAAAGACCGGTCAGCATGTTGCCGCAGGCCACACCCTCGGCACCGTCGGCGCCACCGGCCGTGTCACCGGGCCCCACCTGCACTGGAGCGTCAGCCTCAACGACAGCCGCGTCGATCCACTGCTGTTCCTCGCTCCGGACGCCGTCGCCCAGCTGAGCCCGAAATAGTGCCGCTCGTCGACCCACGCCACGCCTCGCGTCTGCTGGCCTTCTTCACCTCGCTGTTCATGTCCTTCCTGATGAGCGGCGTCGTCACCGCCATCAACGTCGGCCTGCCCGCCGACTTCATCGCCCTGTGGCTGCACGCCTTCGTCATGGCCTTCGCCATCTCCTTTCCCACCATCCTGCTGGTACTGCCTGTTGCCAAACGCCTGGTGGAAAAACTTACCGGCACATAAAAAAGGCGTTGTGCGCGCGGGCAGCGGCACAACGCCTTTCTTTTGCTTCGCCTCATTCATCCTGGCGACAGATGATGACTACTGGGTCGTGTAAATCCGGTTGGGCTCCACATAGCGCAGCACCGCGGCAGCCTTCGCAAGGCGTGCCAGCGCCTCCGGGCCGGGATCGTTGTGCAGTCGCACCAGGTAGGTGTCCTTGCGGATACGTCGCCACTCCGCTACCCCATAGGCGGCAAACAGTTTGCGCGCCACTGCCGGATCGGCGTCGGCCATCAGACCGACCAGGTATTCACCGGGCATACGGTTCTCCCGGGCATCGGATGACAGGCGGCCCTCAGGGTCGGCACGGGTCTGCACACACGCCATGACGGCCAGGATCAGCGCTGCTGCCAATACAATACGCACCACCCTGCTCATGACTACCACCCGTTACGGCAACACAACCGCAGTTACCCCGGTCGGGGCCTGGATATATTGCAGGGCCTTGTAGGCGTCCACCGCACGGCCGCTGCTGCTCTTGCCGTATAATGCCGCCACGGCATCACCGCTGTTCTTCACCGAGCGGACCACATCGGCATACGTATACGCCGGATTGTAGGACCAGACCATGGCAGCGAGACCGGCAGCGTGGGGGCTCGCCATGGACGTGCCGTTGTAAAGAGCATAGGTATCGGCACCGGAAATGGTCTTGTTTATCTCGAAACCATAGACGCGTGCTCCATAGCTGTGATTACTTGCATCGGAAGCCAAGCGGACACCGAGCGAGCAGTTTGCTGTCAGGCAACCGCTCTTCGTCAAGTCGTAAGCCATCACAGCGCCTAGCACGACTTCGTTGCTCTGGTCGCTGTTGATTCTCACCGCCGTCCCTCCGAAAAATGGATCTCCTCCGGTTGATTTAATGCCGAACGACAGGCTGTCTGTTACATCCATGTAATAATCCACGTACGCACTCACCCCCGCCCCCAGCACGCCCGCAGCGCTCAAATCGAATGCCTTGTAAGCAGCGTCGTTCGCGTTCGGCGCGTAATATCCACCCAACTGCTCGCAATAATCCGATGGATTCACCAGCGATGACGCGCTGCTACACCAGTAATCCGCGCCACTAACGGCCCAGTCACCACCGAGAGTCCAGCCCGCTGAAAAATTTTCCGTAGTGGTCACTCCGGCGATGGAACTCTGCACATTGACACCCGGCGCCCCCACATCGACGCTGGCCGCGCCGTAGTTGGAGAAGCTCGCCAGTGCATAGCTCTGATCGAGGGCCGCGACGCAGATGATGTTGTCGTGGGTGTAGGCGCACGGATACTGCGGCGCCACGTCGTTGTTGTCGCCCATGCCATCGGCACCGCCGTTGCCGGCCGCCACCACTACCACGACACCCGCCGTGCGCGCGTCGGCAATCGCATCAGAAAACGTATGGTCGAAGGACCCGCCGCCCAGGCTCATATTGATCACCTTGGCGCCTTGCGCGACAGCAAAATCCACGCCCTGCGCAATGTCGTCAGTCGTGCCCGAACCACCGGCACCCAGTACGCGCACGCTCATGATTTTCGCCTGCCAGCAGACTCCGGTGGTTCCCGTCGCATTGTTACCGACGGCAGCGATGGTGCCGGCGACGTGGGTGCCGTGACTCTCGCCGTCACTGGGGATGGGATCGCTATCGGTGTCCACGAAATCATAGCCGTGGTTGGGATAGGCGACACCACCATCCCACATATTTGCAACCAGATCTTCGTGGGTGTAATTGATGCCGGTATCGACCACCGCAACGATAACGCTGCGGCAGTCGGTCTGCAGGTTCCAGGCAGCTTCGGCGTTCATGTCGTAGCCTGCGATACCGGGGTTGTTGCTGCCGTAGACCGGCGAGGAGAGTATCTGGCCGGTATTCTTCAGTCCCCACAGCTTGCCGTAATCGGTATCGTCGGGCGCCAACATAGTGTGGTAGATGTAATTGGGCTGGGCGTACTCGATGCGCGGATCGGCCGCGTACAATTCAGCAACGCTCCGGGCATCGGCTCCTTGCGGCAGGGTGATTTTGTGCACCCGGCTGCGAGACAATGCCTTGTGGCCGCGGGCATTGAGCTCGACCATGAAGCTGCCCTGCACCGCCGTGTCGGACTGCGGCTTGAATTTCACCAGCAGTTCGCCCGCAACATATTCTGCGGCGCCACCACTGGCCACCGGCGCGGCCTTTTGCGCCGCCGATACGGAACAACTCATCGCAAGGGTGGCTACCAGAAACCACACCGAGTATTTGCTGTTCATTGCGCTAGCCCTGACCGGTAATTAAGGAACAGCAACGGCAACCTGGGCCGAAGCCGGACTACCGGACGGATTCAGCGCCGAATAGGCCACCACCTTGATGTAATGAGTGCCCGTGGCGAGCGAAAGATTGGTGGCAGTGGGCGCAACCGGCCCCGAAACGTAGGGTACATCGACGTAGCTCGCACCGGAAACACTGAATCCCGGCGTGGTGCTGTGATAGACCTTATAACCGCCGCCCGCACTGTTGACGGCATTTTCGCTATTGGCGGCCCAGCTTACCGCAACCGTCGAGACGGTGGGGGGGGGACTCGATCCGTCACCACTGCCGCTACAACCGACGGTCACGGATGCCAGCAACGCCAACGATATTAGAAGAGGAAACCTCATCCGACCCCGCATGATATATCTTTATCAACTCCCGCCGCGGCGGTTCACGGCACAGAACAAATTTGCCGCTTGACCATGGTTCTATATCAATAGAAAAATTTGTCAGCCGGCCCAGCTTAGTGTGCCGCCCCCTAGGATATCAACCTCCATCGCAGGAATGATATGCAGCATCCGGTGTAGGAATGGGGAAATTCGGATATTTGACTAAAGTCCCCTCCCCGGCAATCGGGAAGGAGGCTGACAGGCGGCGCGTTCTAGTCGAAGGTGGCCGGCATGGCGCGGAGTTTCTTCATTTCCGCCTCCAGCAGTTCCTTGGCGGCGAGACGGCGGCGGGCTTCATCCTTTTCTGCTTCGGCCTTTTTCAGCTCGGCATCTTTCCTGGCCTGTTCCTCCTGCATGCGGCGCATGGTCTCGCGGCTGCGGGCCAGCTCCTGTTCCAGCTGTTTGCGCTCGCGCTCCATGCGCTCCAGTTCCTGCTGCGAGACGCTGGGCTGTGCCGGCGGGACCGGCTGCTGGACGGCGACGGGCGGCGGTGCGACGGGCGCCGGGGCAGGAGCGGAGGTTTTCACCAGCGGCTGTCCCGCCTCCAGGGCGGCGAGCTTGTTCCGGGCCGGTTCATACCCCTGGGCGGCGGAGGCCTCATACCAGTGGCGGGCCTGGGCGGGGTCCGCCTGGACGCCCTGGCCCTGGGCGTACATTTCCGCCAGCTTGTACTGCGCCTCGGCGTTGCCGATGTGGGCCATTTTCTGCTGGTAATTGAACAGGCCTTCCCAGATTTTGCCTTCATCCTGGGCCGCCGCGCCCTGTGCGGCCAGCAGGGCGACGATCAGCGCCAGAGGACGTAAGCATTTGCTGATACGGTGATATGACTGCGTCTTGTCTTGCTTTCGTTCATCTGCCATGAATTTCATTGTTCTCCCCCTTCGCGCAGTGCCTTGGTATGTGATGCTTCGGCAGCCCTCTCTATTCCATGATGGCCCGCCTACGCCGCGTTTACGGGGCCTGCATCACATTCCGGTGCATGCCCACCGCACGGGTCCGCTCAATCGGCTTCGCGTTCGATGGTGCAACAATGCGAGGCGGTCTGTTCGCCTCCCTGCAATACCGAACCCGTGACAGGGTTGGGGCGGAAGGTGGTGCAGCCCTTCAAGCCGAGACGATGGGCCTCGCGGTAGATGGACTGGAACTGTTCAAAGGGAAACTCGGCGGGGATGTTGATGGTTTTGGAAATGGCGCTGTCCACACAGGGCTGCAATGCGGCCTGCATGGCCAGATGCTCCTGCGGCGCCAGCTGGGCGGCGGTAAGAAACTGTTCCGGCAACGGCATTTCGCCGTGCTGTTCGCGCCACAGCCGCCAGGCGTAGTCACTCACTTCATAGTGGCCGTAGCTGCCGTCGCGTTCCAGCAGACGGCGACTGTAGGACCAGTCGAACACCGGCTCCAGGCCGCTGGAGATGTTGCCGGCCAGCAGGCTGATGGTCCCGGTGGGGGCGATGGCGGTGAGGTGGCTGTTGCGTATGCCGTGGGCGGCAATGCCGTCGCGGATGTCGGTGGGCAAACGCTCGATGAAGGGCCCCGCCAGGTAGGCCTCCCGCTCGAAATAGGGGAAGGCGCCCTTTTCCCGCGCCAGGGCGACGGAAGTGCGATAGGCGGCGTCACGCACCTGCTCCATCAGCTGCCGCGCATACAATCGGCCAGCGTCACTGTCGTAGCGCAACCCCAGCATGATCAGCACATCCGCCAGTCCGGTGATGCCGAGGCCGACGCGGCGCGTGCCGCGCGCCTGCGCCTCCTGTTGCGGCAGGGGGAAGCGCGAGGCGTCGATAACGTTGTCCATCAGGCGCACCGCCGTCTGCACGGTGTCGCGCATGCCGTCGAGGTCCAGGTGTGCGCCGGACGCAAAGGGCTCGCGCAGGAAACGGGTGAGGTTGACCGAACCGAGATCACAGGCGCCATAAGGAGGCAACGGAATCTCGCCACAGGGATTGGTCGCACTGATGCGCTCGCGGTAACGGAGATTGTTTTCACGGTTGATGCGATCGACAAACAGCACGCCGGGTTCGGCATAGTCGTAGGTGGCGCGCATGATCCCTTGCCACAGCTGCCGCGCCGGCAACCTCCGGATGACGCGGCAGGGAATTTCACCGTCGTAACCGGGCCAGTCGCGCATGATAATGTCGCCTTCACCGTCGTCCAGCGCGGCGGCGGGAAACAGCAGCGGCCAGTCATCACCCGCCTCCACCGCCTGCATGAAGGCATCGCTCGCCAGCACCGACAGGTTGAAGTGGCGCAACTCGTGTGCGTCCTGCTTGGCGGCGACGAACTGCTCGATGTCGGGGTGATCGCAGCGCAGCGTCGCCATCATGGCACCGCGGCGGGCGCCGGTGGACAACAGGGTGGCGCACATGCTGTCCCAGATGCGCATGAAGGACACCGGGCCGGAGGCGATGGTGCCGGCGCGGTGGGTCAGCGTACCGGCGGGGCGCAGGGTGGAAAAGTCGTAGCCGACACCGCCGCCCTGCTGCATGGTGAGCGCACCTTGCTTGAGGGCATCGAAAATGCCGTCGAGGGAATCCTCGATGGTGCCCATGACGAAGCAGT
>NPIF01000034.1_pt5 | contig 68543 bp, 61 predicted proteins | sample 8637461 | NCBI WGS metagenome assembly NPIF01 (sample SAMN07420641, study PRJNA396082) | bioreactor metagenome | isolation source: sample BR12 brine-fed electro-methanogenic bioreactor BR | place: Japan: Kochi | collected 2016-12-09 | reverse complement strand
TAACCGGCCTAACCGGCCTAACCAGCCTAACCGGCCTAACCAGCCTAACCGGCCTAACTGGCTAAACCGGCTTAACGCCCTTCGAAGCATCAAATTTTCCCCATCTTCTTCAAAAACTCGAAACCGAGCAGCCCGAGAACGCCGGAAAAGTAGAGTCCGGCCATGAGAAAGGCCAGGGCGTCGCGGCGGCGCTGTCGTTTTTGCCGGGCCGGGTCGACGATGGTGGGGATGACCGCGAGCACGTCGATGCCGAATTCTTCGAGCTGGTGAAAGTCCTTGATCGAGGGGTTCATGTTTTCGAGAAGCAGAACCAGCCCCGCCCCGGCGCCGAGGCCGGCGGCGATGGCGAGCACGATCATCTTGATCATGTTGGGCGAGACCGGCTCGCGGGGGAATACGGCGGGGTCGACCACGCGAAAGGTGGTGGTCTTGTCGCCGATTTCCATCTGCTTGGAGACCTCGGACTGGCCCATGCGCATCAGCAGCTCTTCGTGGATCTTTTTGTAGGAGTCGCGCTCCTGGGTGAGAACGGCGAGCTTCTTGCGGGTTTCGGGCACGTTCTGCAGCTCCAGCTCTTTTTCGGCGCGAAGCTCCTGCAGCCGGTCGCGGCGGGCGGTCAGGGCGGCCATCTCGGCCTCGGTCTCGTAGATCTTCTGCTGAATCTCCTGGTACAGGGGATTGACGGCGGTGGTGGTCGATTCCGCGGGATCATCGCCGGACTCGCCCCGGCTCTTCAGGGCGTCGATCTCGGCCTTGAGCTTGACCACCTCGGGATAGTCTTCGGTGTAGGTCACCAAAAGCTGACCGATGCGGGCGTGAAGAAGGGCCACCCGGTTGTCTTTCTGCCTTTCGCTGAACAGAGCGATGGTCGGATCGGTACCGGCCTTCTGGCTTTCGAGCCGTTTTTTCCGTGCGACCAGGGTACCGAGGGAGAGGTTGAGCTCTTCGATGCTCTTCTCGTAGGTCTTGATGTCGGCAAGCAACGTGCCTTCGTCGACCGCCGAAAAAATCCCCTGCTTCTTGCGGAATTCGATGATGGCGTTCTCGGCGTTATCGAGCTTGGTCTTGAACAGGACCAGCTGCTCGTCGAGAAAGCGGTTGGCGCCGTAGGTCTCCTCGCGTTTGGCGGAGATGTTCTCCTCCACGTACTTGGAGATCAGGGTGTTGATGTATTTCTGGGCGAAAACCGGGTTCTGATCGGTGATGGAGACGATAAACAGGTCGCTGTTCTTGATCTTGATATCGGTGCGCTGCTGCAGCTTGGTGATGAATTCCTGGCGCTGGGCTTCGTTCTTGATCCCCAGGTCGATATCGAGATCATTGATGGTCTTCTGGATGAGGTCGCGGCTGAGCAGGGCGTAGCGCAGAACCCGGATGCGGTCGGACATGTCGGGAGTGACCGCCAGCCCCTTGACCAGGTTCTTGATGACGTTCTCCTCGATGAAGACGGTACTGTCCCCTTTGTACTGCTTGGGCTTAAGATAGGCCGCGCCGATGCCGGCGGACATGACCAGCAGCGAGACCAGAAGGAACAGGTAGCGCCGCTTGTAGATCAGGCGCAGGTACTTGAAGACTTCATTGAGAGAGTTATTTTCCATCGATCAAAAAATCCCTTCTTCGACCGTGACATAGTCGCCGGGCTGAAGAAAAATGTTCTGCTCCGTGTCCTTGCCCTTGATCAGGTCCTTGCCGGCCACCTTGATCTTTTTGCCGTTCCTGCGGTGCACGGTCACGCTGTTTTCCTTGGCGTATTCGCTGAAGCCGCCCGATTCGAGAATGGCGTCGAGCACTTTCATGCCGTCGCGAAAGAAGATGGACCTGGGCTCGGCCACCGCCCCGAGCACGTAGATCTTGCTCAGTTCGCGGCTGGGGATGAAGATGATGTCTTCGGCCTGCAGGTCGATATCCTGAGAAAAGTCGCCCTCCATGAGCAGGGCATGAAAGTCGATCTCTTTCTTTTTCTGGTCGCGGATCAGGTAGGCGCGGCGCAGGTCGCCGTTTTCGAGGCCGGGCAGGCTGCACAGGAACTTGAACAGGGTGGTGCGCCCGGGCAGGTGGATGACGCTCGAGGCCACCCCGTCGCCGGCGACATAAACCTTGTTGTTGGTGATGGTGGACACCTTGACGGTGACGATGGGCTTCTTGACGTAGCTCTTGAGGGTCTCGGTCAGCTTCTCCGAGAGCTGAGAGGGGCTCAGCCCCGAGGCTTCCACATCGCCCGCCGCCGCCAGGGTGATCTTGCCGTCGGGCCGCACGGTGGCCGGCCCGCTCAGCTCCGGCACTCCCCACACCGAGATATCGAGCACGTCGCCGTCGCCGATGAGGTAGTCGGAGGCGATTGTCTGCGTTGCAAGGAATATGAGGAGTGCGAGGGTGAGAGTTGCGAATTTCATGGGTGTCCTTTTTTTTTGAATGCGTTTGGCCTGTTTTGCCTGTTTTGCCGGTTGGCCGGTTTAGCCGGTTGAAAAGCTTGAAAATCGTAAAAGCGTTTGGCCTAACTGGCCTAACTGGCCTAACTGGCCTAACTGGCCTAACTGGCTTAACGCCTTTTATTAAAAAAAACTACCGACTCCCCCGCCCGAAGAGTACCACTTTCACCGTCTCGAGGATAATTTCGAAATCGAGCAACAGCGAATAGTTCTTGATGTAATACAGGTCGTAGCGCAGTTTTTCCAGGGAATCTTCTTCCGAGGCGCCGTAGGGGTATTTGACCTGGGCCCAGCCGGTGACGCCGGGTTTGACGAAGTGGCGCTTGGAATAGTAGGGAATTCTGGTCTTGAGCTGCTCGACGAACTCGGGGCGTTCGGGGCGCGGGCCGACGAAGCTCATGTCGCCCTTGAGCACGTTGAAGAGCTGGGGAATTTCGTCGAGGCGGGTTTTGCGCAGGAATTTGCCGACGAGGGTCACCCGGGGATCGTCTTTCTGCGCCCAGACGGCGCCGGTGCCTTTTTCGGCGTCGTTGCGCATGGTGCGGAATTTATAAACCGCAAAGGGCTTGTCCCCCGCCCCGACCCGCAGCTGGCTGAAGAAAACCGGCCCGGGGGAGTCGAGCTTGACGGCCAGGGCGATCAGGGGGAGCATCGGCGCCGCCAGAACCAGCCCCAGGCCCGAGAGCAGGAGGTCGAAAAACCGCTTCTGGAACCGCATGAAACGAGTCACCCGAAAACCGTTGGAAAAGATGAACCAGCTGGGTTGGATGCTTTCGACCAGCAGTTTGCCCGTCATCTGCTCGTAGAAGCAAAGGGCATCGACCACTTCGACCCCGCCGAGCTTGCAGGCGAGGATGTCTTTGACCGGCAGCACCCCGCGCCGTTCGGTGAGCGACACCACCAGCTTCTGCGCCCGCTCGCGCTTGACCGCCTCGGCCAGTTGGTCGAGGGTGCCGACGATGCGCCCCTCCCCTGCCGCCACCAGGTCGGCGGATGGGTTGACGAACCCGGCGAAGACGTAATTGTTGCGGGTTGCGCCGATCAGTTTTTCCATCGACTCGGCCAGCGGCCCCACGCCCAGAATCAAGACCCGCTTGGCCAGCAGCGGGAAATAGCGCGAGATCTGAAACAGGCGGTGGGTGACGAACTGGAGCAGGCCGAAAATCGCCAGCGAATAGAGCAGAACGCCACGGCCGATGAACAGATCGGGCACCATGTAGTAAATGGCCGAAAGAGTCAGGAAAACCAGCACCTGTACAAAAGTGATCCGCAGACCCAGCTCGATGCGGGTGAGGTTGCGCTCGCGGTCGTAGAGTTCGCTGAAATAACTGCAGAAAATCACCACCGCCCAGAAAACCGCGAGGCCGTAGGTGCGCTCAGTCACCAGTCCCTCGATCTCGACCAGAGAGGCGAAACGCAGCAGGTGCCCCAGAACCAGGGCCGCGAAAGCCATCAGCACATCCGCCATCGGCAAAAGTAGAACGGCACGTTTCATAGAGATACCCCGATTATTCCAGTTCTTTGAGCAGGCGACGAGCCTGGTTGACTTCTGTACCGCTGCCGTTTGCTGCCACCTGCTGCAACCAGCCGCGTGCTTCATCGGTGTTGCCGAGCCCCTGGTAGGCCAGCGCCAGATGCAGCTTCACGGTGGGGTTCTCCGGCAGGGACTCGCGCGCTTTCTGTAACAGGGACACCGCCTCGTCATACCGTCGGTTCTTCACCAGGACATAGCCCAGGGTATCGAGCACTTCGGGCGCCGTCGGCGCCTGGCGATAGGCCCGCAGGGCAAGTTCGAGGGCCCTGTCGCTTTCGCCGTAGTTCTCCACCAGCAGATAGGCCAGGTTGTTGAGAGCGGGAAGGTAATTCTCGTTTTTCTTCAGGGCGGTTTCGTAGTGCCTGCGGGCTTCGGCCTTGTTGCCGGCAACGTCGTGCAGGGCGCCGAGGGAGAACCAGGCCGGGTGAAAATCCGGATTGCACCGCGTCAGGTCGCGGTAGATGTCTTCGGCGCGGTCTTTCTCCCCCCGGCTTTCCAGCAGGGCCGCGCGGCGCATGCGCAGCAGAGCGTTGTCGGGCTCGCGTTCGAGACCTTTTTCGATGGCGTCGATCGCCGCGGCCGGTTGGCCGGTGCGCTGATGAACTTCGGCCAGCAGGAAATGGCCGAATCCGCTGGCGGGCCGCGTATCGACCATTTTGCGGGCCAGGGTCAGGGCGGCGTCCCGGTCGCCCTGGCGCAGATAAAAATTGATCAGGGCGGGCGCCCCCGTTTCGGGGCGGACTCCGATCAGTTGAACCAGAGTGTCCTGGGCGGCGTCATCGAGCCCGGCGCGCATCTGCACCCCGGCCTTGAGTTCAAGCAGTTCGGGCTGCGCCTCGCCCGCCTGTTCGGCGGCCGCCAGGGCGGCGAGAGCGGCATCGACGTCGCTGCTCCGCAGGTAATGGCGCACCAGGCCGGTGACCCCGGCGGGCTGTCCGGTGGCGGCCGCTTTTTTCAGGTAATCGAGCGCTGCGTCGTCATTTTTCTGCAGATCCATGATCCCCGCCAGCGCCACCAGAACCCGCACATCGTCGGGACGATGAACAAGAGCGGCCTTGAACTCATCCGCGGCCTGGTCGTACTTGCCCCGGGACATGTAATAGGAGGCGAGATTGACGTAAGGGGTGACATAGTCGGGGGCCGCCTTCTTGGCGCTTTCCAGCGCCGCGATTCCCTCTTCCGGTTTTTTCTGGCCGAAATAAGCGGCCGCCAGGTAGTTGTAGAGCAGCGCGTCTTCGCGCCGGCCCTGCAACCCCTCCTTGAGAATCTTGATCGCCTCGCCGTAATTCTGCTGCCGCAGGTAGTGGGAGACGAGCAGGATCCGAGTGTTGAGCACCTCGGGGGCGATGGCGAGGGCGGTCACCAGTTCGATTTCGCCGGAGCGGGGATCGCCCTTGCTCAGGTTGAACAACCCTTTTTTGGCATGGGCATCGGCCAGAGAGGGATCGATCTCGGTGGCCCGGTCGAGCATCTTCATGGCCTGATCGAATTCGCCCTGGATCAGATAGGCGCTGCCGAGAATGTTGTAGGCCACGGCATTGTTGGGATCGTATTTGAGCGCCTTGTGAATTTCGGCGATGCTGTCGTCGACCCGCTCCTGGCGCAGCAGGGTCATCGCCACCATGATGCGCGACTGGGCGTGTTCCGGAGCCTGGTCGAGGGCCTTCTGGAAATGGTTGAGGGCCTGTTCGTACTGACCCAGTTGGTAGTGGGACATTCCGAGAAAATAAAGCGTGAGCAGGTCGGGCTGGCCTTTGAGCGATTTCTGCAGGGCGACGATGGCCGGCTCGAATTCGCCCTTGCGGAAAAGAATGAAACCTTCGAGCCGGTCGGCGCCGGGATGCCCGGCCAGAGCCTGGCGGAATTGTGCGAGAACCTTTTCGGCCTGATCCATGTCCCCCTGGTCGAGAGAGAGGAGGCCGGCCATATACAGGGCCGAAGCGTTTTTGGGCGCCAGTCGCGCAATCTCGAGGTACTGGGTAAGAGCCTTCCCGCCTTCTCCCTGGGACGAATGAATACGGGCCAGGAGAAAACGCGCCGGCAGATTGTCGGAAGCGTCCCTGAGAATCTCTTCGAGCAGGGCCCGGGCGGCCGGGATGTTTTTCTCCTGGAGGCGCAGGCGGGCGAGATTGAGGCGAGCATCGACGTTGGCGGGATCGGCCTTCAGCGCCTGGCGGAAATTGGCGTCGGCCTGATCGAGATCGCCCGTCACCGCGTTGGCCCGACCCAGCAGGTTCAGTGCCTTGGGATCGGCGGGATGCCGGGCCAGATGTTTCCCGAGCTCGCCGCTGGCCAGGTCGGGGCGTTCGGTCTGCAGGTATATTTCGGCCAGGGCCAGGGTCGCCTCCTGGTCTTCGGGGCTTTGCAGCAGGACCTTTTGCAGTTCCTTTTCGGCTTTGTCCAGCTGCCCGAGATCGAGGTAGGTCTGGGCCAGTTGGGAGCGGGCTTCGAAATAATTGGGGTCTTTTTCGAGGGCGTTCTTGAACAGCACCACCGCCCCTTGCAGGTTGCCGCCGCTGCGATGATCCATCCCTTCGCTGAGCAATTCCTCCTTGCTCTTGGCCTTGCACCCGGCCAGAAGCGCCAGGACGATCATAAGGATGACGAGTCTTTTAAACAATGGTATACCCTCCCTGTTCCACGAATGTACCCTCGACCTTTTCTTTCACCAGTTCGGTGAACCGGTCGAAATCGATGGGTTTGATCAAGCAGTGCAAATCGGAAAAATCGTCGATATCCCTGATCAGCTCAGGGGAGATGCAGTTGGACAACAGAATGACCGGGCTTTTGCGAGCCCGGGCCTGAGGGAGATAGGAACTGCCGAATGGATAACTGGTGATCAGCAGATCGTAGGCGGAAAGATCACAACCAGCGGAGGACGTATCCGGGCTGTCGACCGCATGGACGGTATACCCCAGATACTCGAGGAGAGAACGGCAGACGCGGGAAAAACCGTTCTCATCGATGACGAGGATTTTCTTGCCCTCCACAACCAGACCTCCTGACAAAATCGATTCCAGCCTTTGATGGTACTGCAACAAATTGAATATGCCATCAACCAGAGCAAGGTTGATGCCCAATCGTAAAAAGTATTATTTCTTAGCCGGTTACAAAGTTGGAGGGGATAAGCGAAAAAGGACGAGACCGGAAAAGTGTTTCCATTGGAAACAAACAGGCCTTTACTGTATCCAAAGGTAACAAGTGTCGGGTTTTGGGGTCAGAGAGGCGGGAAAAGTGTTTCGGGGGGAAACAGATTGGGGCGGGTGATCGGTGGCTGAAGGTCACAGGCGTTTTGCCGGTTAAGCCGGTTAGGCCGGTTGAAAGGCGTGGGATCGCTTCGCTTGTTGTTTAAAGCGGTGGTCGGTGGGTAGGAAAGGAATAGAGGGCGCTTTATTTGTTCTTGCCCATCGCCCATCACCCATCACCAGGTGTAACCCCAAAATCCCGCAACCTCTTATACAGCGCCTTGCGCGAAATGCCGAGCATCTGGGCGGCTTTCGACTTGTTGCCCTTGGCTTTGTCGAGGGCGTCGCGCACCGCGATTTCCTGCAGGTCTTTGAGGTTGTGCCCCTGGGTGGTCAACGAGGCCTGAGGGCTCTCCGGCGCGAGGATCTGGTCGGGGAGATCGCCGACCTTGATTTCGCGGCCCTGACCGAGCACGACCATTCTCTCGATGGTGTTCTTCAACTGGCGGATGTTGCCGGGCCAGGCATAGCGGCACAGAGCGCGCAAGGCCTCCCCGGAAATATCGAGCACCTTGCCCTCCTTGGCGCAGCACTCGCGCAAAAAGGTCTTGACCAGAAACGGGACGTCTTCACGCCGCTCGCGCAGGGCGGGCATGGTGATCTGCACGACGTTGAGGCGATAGTAGAGGTCTTCGCGAAAGTTACCGGTCTCCACTTCTCGCGCCAAGTTGCGGTTGGTGGAGGTGACCAGGCGAAAGTCGACCTTGATTTTCTTATTGCTGCCGAGCCGCTCGACTTCCTTATCTTGCAGCACCCGCAGCAGTTTGGCCTGAACGGCGGGGTCCATCTCGCCGATCTCATCGAGAAACAGGGTGCCGCCGGCCGCCTCTTCAAATTTTCCGACACGTCGCGCCGAGGCCCCGGTGAAAGCGCCTTTTTCCCAACCGAAAAGTTCCGATTCGAGTAAATTGCTGGGGATTGCCGCACAGTTAACGGCGACGAAAGGTTTGTCCCGGCGGCACCCCGTGAAGTGGATGCGCCGCGAAATGATCTCTTTTCCGGTGCCGGTTTCCCCCATCACCAGAACCGCACTGTCGGAATCTTTTACAGCCTCGATCAAGTCGGCGATCTTGCGGATTTCGGAGTGCTCGCCGATCAGTTCGGGCAGGGCCTGGCTTTCGGCCAGCTTGCGCCGCAGGCTGTCCAACTCGCGCTTGAGCCGGCGCTGCTCCACCGCCCGCGCCAGAATGCCCTTGAGATTGGGGTAGTCGGGGGGTTTGATGAAATAGTAAAAGGCCCCGCGGGTCATCGCCTCGACCGCCGCTTCGACGGAACCGAAAGCGGTGAGAAAGACAACCGGAACGTCGGGATGATTGTCCTTCACGTGCTCGAAGACCTCCATCCCCCCCTTGCCCGGCATCTTCATGTCGGTGATGACGGCGTCGCAGTCGATTGCGCCGAGCTTGGCCACGGCGCTGTCGAAATCGTAGGCCAGCTCGACCTGGTAGCCCTCTCCCTCGAGAATGGCCTGGAGAACGCGGCGGGCATTGGGTTCGTCGTCGACGACGAGAATTCTCGAATTCCGGGCAGAGGCGGTCATGAAAAATCCAATGAAAAATGGTCGCAGAAGCCCCAAGAATGCCAAAAAAAAAGGGCGGTGACAAGCACCGCCCGATTGTATTCAATTTGTTGAGTTAATTTCAGGAATTTTTCTTGCGGCGGATGCCGTAAGCCGCGGCGCCGATCAGGCCGGAGCCGAGGAGGATGAGGGTGCCGGGCTCGGGTACGGGGGCGGGAACCTCGAAATTTTGCACGATCCCGTCGTAGGTCATCCCACCTTTTTCATACGTCGTATCCTGAACCAAAACGGTCGGAATGATACCCGCGTCACCGATGAAGATACCTGTTCCAGCGATTTCCTGGACACCAGGAATCAGAGAACCGAAAAGAGTGCTGCCCAGATTGAAACCAAGGACATTACCCACATTGCCACTGAGGGTGAAATCGAAACCGTCCCAAGCCCCTCCAGCAACAGCCTGCCAGGAAACCAAATCACCAAAACCGGGAATATTATTAATCAGGGTGATATTATCATTACCTTCGAATTGAACCGTAGTGGTCGTTTCACGATTGAGACCGGTGCCAAACTCAATGGATCCAAACCAATCTTCCGAGGTTCTGTTCCCATTGTTGTTTGCGGTCCAACGAATCGACCAGCTGAATCGCTCTGCATCGTTCGACCACAAGTAGTACCCGGAAGTCGTGGGCAGCGGGGGGTTATTTCCTACACCGAAAGAGCCGTCCGTCTGCCCGGTGAAAATGGGTGTCGCCAGTGCGGACCCGGCAAAGAACAACCCAGCCACAAGAGCCAGAACCAACGTTTTCATCAAATTCTTCATTTTTTGCCCTCCTAGGGATTATTGGCTTAATGAAAAGGATAAGCAAACAGCATGCCACATTCCATGCACATGTTTTTAAACGGTTTTTCAAGCAAACAATAGCGCATGTAAAAATTTCCGACAAGGAATAGGCCTGAATTTAGGCTCGCTGACGTTGTCTAAATAGACAAACACCCACCAGCCCGCCACCGACCAAAAGCAATGTCCCGGGCTCGGGCACCGCCGCAACTGTGGTGAAATCATCGAGACCAAAACCATCGTTGGTGTAATAGCCGGTTCCATTTCGTCCATTGGTGGTCCAGGTGATGGAATCGATCAAATCGTCGGCAGAAATTCCGACAAACCAGATCTTTTTGTTGTTGGACGAGGAGTAATCGATATTCGCGAATTCGGAGAAGGCCCCGGAAACGGTCTCGGTTTTGGTCTTGGCGCCGACGTCGCTGGGGTCGGAGAGATAGAAGAACAGATTGGTCAGATCGACCCCGAGGGTCAGCTTGATCTCGGTGATGTCGGCCGAATCGAGGTAGTGGCTGCCCGGGGCGGGGGTGGTGTTGAAGCGCCCGTTGGCATCGTAATCCCTGAGTTCGAAATAGGGGGTTGATTTATCCGCGGCATGGGGATTCTTTTGACGGTAGGAAGACGAACCGGTGCCCGGGAGGGTATTCGCGGTGGTTTCGAAGACCCCGACGTTGGTGGCGAGAGACTCATACCAGCCGGTGTTGAGACTTTCGAAATCTTCGATGACCGTCTGGGTTCCACCGAGGTTGGCGATCCAGCTGTCGATCTGGGTTTGCTGGGTTTGGGTGTTGAAGATGCTGATCTGCAAGGCCCGGGCGGGCTGCCCTGCGCACAAGAGGACTGCGACGGCGGTCAGGGTGATGATGAAACGGGTCATGAGCGGCTCCTGCTTCCATGGTTGTGATTTGAAAGCAAACCGCTGCAAATTTTTATCCAACTAAAGTTTCAATATCATTTCAACTATTTAGTTCAGTCTTTCCGGAAAACCAAAGGGATCGTAAAGAATTTCGACAGTCTTAGGGATTTCGATGGGGGGACGGTTCTGGGTGGGGCTTGTTATTATCCAGCAAACCGGAGACGGGTTCGCAACCCAAAACCGGCGGGTCTCGTCCCGCCAGACGACTTCCTTTTTGCAAGCAGCCAAAAAGGAAGCAAAAATCAGCTTTCCTTGCCGGGGGCATTTCTGTCGCGAAGTTGGTTCTGTTTTTTCGGTCTCGCTGCAGGTGACGACGGCACGACTTCGTGGTCACGAAAAGGCGTCCGCTTACCAAGCCGCAGCGACCCCACGCCTTTCAACCGGCCAAACCGGCCAAACCGGCCAAACGCCTTTGCTTCCCCCGCCCCGAAAAACACCTCAAACCGTCGCCGCCTTCTGAGCCTCCACGCTGCCGTAGTAGCTGGTGTACGCCTTGTAGTATTTATTGCTCTTGACGTTGATGTTGTTGATCACGATTCCCGTGACGTTCACCTTGATATCCTTGAACTGTTTGATGGTCTGCTTGGTCATGTCGTAGGTGGTTTCGTTGGCGTTGACCACCAGCAGGCTGCCATCGCACAGGGGGCTCAGAACGATGGCGTCCGCTACGGGCATCATCGGCGGCGAATCGCAGATGATGATGTCGAATTTCTCGGATAGCGCCCCGAAGAGCTTTTTCATGTTTTTCGAAGAAAGCAGCTCGGAGGGGTTCGGTGGAATGGGACCCGAAGGGATGACTTTCAGGTGCGGGATGGGGCCATCGACCACGATGTGGCTGCCCTCGCCACCGAGGTAGGAACTGAGCCCGACCTGGTTGTCGAGGTTCATGATGGTGTGGATGCGCGGTTTGCGCAGGTCGCAATCGACCAGCAGCACGTTCATCTCGGCCTGAGCCAGCACCAGGGCGAGGTTGACCGCGGTGGTGGTCTTGCCCTCTCCCGCCGACGAACTGGTGATCAAGATGCGCTTGGGCGCCCCCCCTTTGGGCGAAAGCAACACCGCACGCAGCGATTTGTAACTCTCCGCATGCACGGACAAGGGATCTTTGAGGACGATCTGCTCGGCTTCGTTGCCGCTTTCGCGCGTGCCCGGGCAGCGGGAAATGATGCCGAGAACCGGGACGGAGAAATAGGCTTCGGTCCGTTCCGGGTCGTTGACCGAATTGTCGAGATATTCCCGGAAAAAAGCCAGCCCCACGCCCCCGAACAGCCCGATGAAGCCGCCCAGCGCCAGATTCAGGGCCTTCATGGGGCGCGCCGGTTCCAGGGGCGGCTCGGCCGATTCGACCACCGAAAGGTTGACCGCCTGGGTCTCGCCGGTGATGTTTCCTTCCTTCATCTTCAGCGTCAGGGCATCGAAGAGCTTGCGATTCGTGTCGACCTCCCGCGCCATTGCTTCATAATGAATATACTTTTCCTTCAACTGAAGAGCTTCGGCCTTGGCTTCTTCGAGTTGTTTCTTGAGGTTTTCCTCGTTGGCGAGAGCCAGCTCGTAATCGTTTTTAATGGACTGCACGAGGCGGGAGATTTCCTGGCTTTTCTTTCGTTTGAGCACCTCCAGGTCTCCCAGGGCTTTTTTGATGACGGGGTGCTTGCGGCCGTATTTGTTGGAGAGCTCCATGATTTCTTTTTCGGTCGTGACGATCTGCGCCCTGATGCTCTGCAGCGCGGGGTCGGCCGCGATGATGGTGACGTTTTCCGCGTACCCGGAGCCGCTTCGCACTTTGTTGTAAAGGGCTTCGAGCTCTTTGCGCCTGAATTCGGAGCGCACCAGCTGGGCGCTGATCGCCGAGAGTTTTTCCGGGGTTATCGCCATGCGGTTTTCCAGGGTCAGGATGTCGCTGGCCCCCATGTAATCGTGGAGAAGTTTTTCGGTTCTTTTCAGCCTCTGGGCTTCGCTCTCGGCCTTCTCCTTCATCCAGCTCAATTGCCGTCGGGTCGTTCCGACTTTGAGATCGAGAGTCTCTTCAACATAGGCGGTGACGACCGCGTTGGCGACATCCGCGGCCAGCACCGGATCGGGGGAGAAATAGCTGACATTGACGATGCGGCTGTTGGCAACCGGGCGCACGTCGATGCCGGCGCTGATGGTCTGAGCGATGATCTCCCTCCGGGACTTGGTCTCTTCGGGTTTTGCTTCGGAATCCTCTCCCAGGGGGAGGAGATCGAGAACGAATTTTTTCGCCTCGGCCAGGCTCTGACCGATGGCCGCCCGCATGGTTTTCAGGGAAAAGCCGGCCTCGTCCTTTTCATCGGCAACGACTGAAAGCCGATCTTCCAGGGCGAGATTGTCCACCACCCGCCGGGCCACCGCCAGACTCTTGACCAACTGGAACTGCGTTTCATAAAAATCGGGGTCCTGCGGCAGGGTCCGGTAGCGATCGGTCAGGTCGCTCGGTTCGACCCGCTCGATCATGACCTTGGTGGTCGCTTCGTACTGGGGGGTCGACAAAAAGGTGACCAACGCCACGCCAACCAAAACCGCGAAAAAGAACCCGTAGACCAGCCGGCTGTGTTTCCTGACGATTTCGAGCCCCTCTCTCAGGGGTATTTCACGTCCCGTATCAAACATCTCATCCTCCTAGAAAAAACTTTCCGGGACCACGATGACATCTTCGGGAAGCACCGGGGCGTGGAGCGGGACGTTGTTCATCACCTGCTCGGCTCCCCCGATTCTTCGAATCACCCGGATCTTGTTCTCCGCCGCGATGTCGGTAAAGCCCCCGGCCATGGTCACCGCCTTGATCACCGTCGTCCCCTCTTCCAGCCGATAGGCATCGGGCCTGCGTACCTGTCCGGAGACGTAGAAGACCCCGGATTTGTTGATAAAAACGCTGTCCCCGTCATACAGGGCGACATCCCGGTCGCGGGGTCCTTTTTCCAGGAGTTCGCGCAGATCGACGGTGAGTATCTGCTCTTCGGCGGAAGGGGTGGCCTTTCTCTTGATCGTGGCCTGCTCGCCGGCATCGGGAGCGAGCCCGCCCGCCTGGGAGATGAGCTCGAGCAGGGTGATCGGTCCGCTCAGCTCATAGAGCCCCGGCGTTCTCACCTGGCCGATGATCGTGACCTTCTTGCTGCGAAAATCTTCGATGAAGACCGAGACCTGGGGATTCACGATATAGCCGTCGGCGAGCTCCCTGGCGAGATGCTCGGAAATCTGAGAAACGGACATGCCGGCGATCTTGACCTGCCCGATCAGGGGAAAGAGAATCGCCCCGCCGCTGTCGATGCGCGCCACCGTGGTCAGATCGGGATTGTCGTAAACGCTGACCCGAATCACGTCGCCGCTGCCGACCCGGTAATCGTCCTGCGCCGCGCACAGCACCGGTCCGGCGAAGAGCAGCCCTGAAACCAATAACAGAAACAGCCGAGTTCTCATGCCGTGACCTCCGTCAGAGCCCTACCGTCAGCGAAACGAAGACGGTGTTGTTTTTATAGTCGAAAGCGCTGAAACTCGAAGACCGTTCGATATAGACATACCCCGCGCCGACATTGAGCCAGCGTTGAATCAGGTAAGCCAGCTCGAGCCCGCCGCCGTAATAATCGTCTTTGCGTACGCCGGTTCTTCCCTGGAACGTGATATCGCCCCGGTAGCTGTCGCGCCGGTAAAAAAGCTGGGCCTCGCCCGATATCTTGGTCGTGATCCGTTGCAGATAGTCGAGCTGAACCCGGTGAGAGAGCCGGTCGCGGGTGCCGGGGATATCGGACTCTTCGGTTCTGCGGGTGGCCCGCAGGTCGATGGAGGTCTTGGGCGTGAAGCGGTGCTCGAGACGAACTTCGCCGATCAGGTTGTTCTGCCGCTCGCCGTCGTCATCCAGCTTCTTGCGGGAAAATCCAAGGCTGACCCGGCCGCGGGATTTTCGCGTCATGTTCCAGAGAAGCCCTGCCAGATAATGATGTTCGGTGCTGTCGAAAAGAATGTTTTCCTCATAGTCGATATCGATGAATTGATACTCGAGGAAGGTAAAGACCTTGGCCAGCGCCCGATAGTAGGCCGAAAGGGAGACGGCGTTGTCGTCGCGCACGCGAAAAGCGTTGCGCTCGGCATCGAGGTCGAGGGTGTACCAGGAGTAGTCGGCGCGCAGATTCAGCTTGGGACTGACCTCGTAGGCCACAACCGCGGTGAGAAGATTCGATTTGAATCTATCGAGCGCGCGGGATACGCCGGTGCTGTAGGGGTCCTGGTCGACATCGTAAATATCGATCAACTCAAAGGACAGGCCGCCCTTGAGCCGATAGCGCAGAAGCGCTTCGGCGCGCTGATCGACCGTGTTTTCCTCGGAGAAATCATTGTGTTCGTTGATGTCGGCCCGGTAGAGGGCATATGCCTGAAACTGCCGGGGCGTCTGGGCGGGCAGCCGGCTGACGGCCAGGCCGCCGGGGGTGCTGTTGAGGGTGGTGATATCGAGCAGCTGCGCGCGGCTCGCCGGCAGCGCCAGCCAGATGCCGGGGGAGATCACCGTGACGAAATCGCTCTCCGCGTTATCGACCCAGATGATCGTCGGCTTTCCCTCGGAAACGGACGAGGAGTTCCGGCAAACCCTCGATGCGGTCAAAAACTCGGCCTTCGATTCCGTCGTGGTGTTTCCCTACCACGACAAAGAAGGCACTCCCGCGTCGCGACTTCCCGCCAAGGTGCCTGACCGGGTCATCAAGCTGCGCGTACGTGAGGCATTCAAATTTTTCGGGAAGGAGGGAATCAAGGCGTTCTACAATTGTCCCTAACAGAGGAATGACCCCTTGCGGGCGTGTCGTTATAACGTTTCGCCGGCACTGCATGCAACCTAAAAGAAGCGCCCGAAAAATGATGAAATGAAAGTATCTCTTTCGAAAACGATCATTTATCTCTTCACCGTCGTCTTCGGGCAACTGGTATCCTTTTTACTGTTGCCGATCATAACCAGATACCTGAGCCCGCAAATATACGGGGAATATGCTCTTGCCCTGACAATCTTCAACTTATTGGGAGTCTTGGGTTCTTCCTGGATCAGAAACGTTGCTTTCCGTCTTTATTTCGAAGAAAAAGACAAGGGAGCCACTAAAAGTTTTTATCTGGGGGTGACAACTTTCCAGTTTCTTTTGGTATTGGTCCTGATCTTGGGAACGATACCCATCATCCAGATTTCGCCTTACAAATTCAGTTCTGCGATTATTCTTTTTGCGGCAGGCGTTTCAGTATTGACCGATGATTTTTACAATTTTACGGTCAATCTTCTACGGGCTGAGAATCTACCGAAATCTTTTGCTTTCTCACAATTCTTCCACGGGCTTTTTCGTCTGACCATCACCGTAACCGGACTCTGGCTCGGTTATCGCTCACCGACTTTCCTGTTTGTTTGCTCCATTATTTCCGGTTCGGCGGCGGGAATATTTGCGATTTACGTCCTGAAAAAAACGCTTTCAAGTACCCGGAAAATTGGAAAAGACCTGTTGCCGAACATCACCAAGCTTGGAATTGCAGCGATTCCCCTGTCAGTCGGGGGATGGGTCACGGCCCTGTCGGACAGAATGATTTTGAAATATTTTACCAGCCTGGAAATGGTCGGAATCTACAGTGTCGGCTATTCCCTCGGACAGCGAATCATCGAAGGCCTGGCGGGGGCCACGTTTATGATGGCATGGCCAACCATCCTCGAAAGCTGGCAGACGGGGGGGGAAACGGAGGCCACGAGAGCCATTCATGACGCTCTGAAAATGTTCATCTGGCTGACCGTGGGCCCCCTGTTTTTCTTGCTGTTTTATGCCGAACCGCTCACCGGCCTGCTCACGGGTGCGGGCTACGAAGGTGCGGCGAAAATCTTACCGGTGGTGGCGGCCGGCTGCTGGCTTTCAGGTTTGAAAAAATATTATTCCAGACCGCTGGAACTCAGAAAGAACTACGCATTGATGTCGAAAATCACGATTGTCGTTGCCGTGATCAATATCATTTTGAATTTTATCTTCATCCCGAAATATGGCGCGATCGGTGCAGCCTGGGCCACATTTTTCGCCTTTTCGGTTTCTTTTATCTTGTTTTATTTGGCTACCGACCGATCAATGATCGTTTTCCCGATCGTTCATTTGGGCGCCGCGATTTTTATTTCATTGTGTGCCGGAGGAATATCGAAATATTCCACCAGCCTGTTTCTGCTGAACATCGTTTTCTTCGGCGCATTTTACCTGTTGACCGCCGCAATGTTCGTTTTCGGCGAAAAAAAATTCACGCTCTTGATCTTCAGGAGTTGATTGCCGCGATGCTTGATTCTGCAACCAATCGAAATAAATATATCAAGGATAATCTTGAAATCATCCTTGTCATAATTTCCGGCTTTTTCCTCGGTGCGGTTTTATCGAAAAACCCATTCGTGGTATCGGGATTATTTTTGGTTCTGCTTTTTTGTATTCTTTATCAAACCGCGACCGATGGTTTTTTGAAGACGTCTTTTTTCATATCGTTTTTTTGGATTATCTATTCAAACCGATCCACAATTTTCTCCGGAATTTCCATTCCCGAAGGTCTTTTTTACCCACTTTACCTGATTTTCATATTGATATTTTTAATAAATTTGTCTTTTGTTTTGAAGAATATGCCAAAAGAGAATGTTTGGGTCATTTCCGGTTATGCCTGCTTTCTGCTGTTCATTTTAGTTGGAATTATCAACATCGAAAAAATTCCGGAGAATTTTCGCATCTCCAAAAAACTGTTCACCTATTTTCTGCCGGCGATTATCTGCTTTCAATTTATTTCGATAAAATCCCTGAACGCGTTCGTTTCCGTTCAAATTCTGGTGTCAGCCGTTCTTTCCCTTTGGATCATCGGATCAAATTTGATTGCCGGCGGTGAATCATACAGGGGCGGTATCGATGTCAACGCCAACTATGTTGCAGCCATCATCAGCATTGGCCTCATCGGAATCATTTTCCGATTAATCAAGAACAAAAACGAATCGGAAAAAAATGTCATTAAAACATTTTTTTATCTAGGGGCGACAACCCTGGGACTATATTCGCTATTCATATTAGGTTCGCGAGGTGTGACAACCGCTCTTCTGCTCTCGGCCAGCGTTCTGCTTTTTTCCATCAGGACCTCCCTTAAGAGAAAATTATCAGCATTATTCGCTTTTGCCACTTTTGTTATTGTCATCATGCTCTTGCCGGGGAGCGGCAACTTGTTTTCAAGGTTTTCCGATACCACGGTCACGAATTTAAACGCCAGAATGCCGATCTGGACCTCTTCACTCAAGGAATTCGGCAATTGGCCATTGCTCGACATCCTGGTCGGCAAAGGTGTCGGCAGCAGTCGCATCGTCGTCAGCGATGTCAACCCGACCCTGGCATCGACCCATAACGGGTACATTCAGATACTCCTCGAATTCGGTCTGATCGGATTTTTCCTGTTTTTACTCGTGATCCTGCTGTGCTTTTACTCCTTGCGCGCCACGGGAAATTCGCTGTCGACCTACGGTTGCGCGCTGTTGGCCTTTTTTGCGGTATCGTCCCTCGCTGCATCGCCCGATAGTTTCATTTTCTGGATCTTGCTCGGCCAGATTTTTGCCATTGGAGGCTTAAGAGATGAAACCTGAAGTCAACATCATCATTACGACCTACAACCGGGCTGCCCTCCTGCCCCGCTCGGTGGAAAGCGTTCTGTCTCAGGACTATCCCAACCTCTTCATTATCGTTGTCGATGACGGGTCGACCGACAACACGGCCGCATACCTGAACACCCTCGAGGGAAAACCGCAAATCAAGACGATTGTCAGGCATCCCGAGAATCTGGGGCAGACCATTGCCAAAAATGCCGGACTCAACGCTCTGTCGCCGACGGCGAAATATTTCGGAATTTTCGACAGCGACGACATCATGCTGCCGGGGGCGATCAGTTCCCTGGTGGCCGAATTCGAGCGGCTGGGAAATACGGTTTCGCAAATTTTCGGATTGTGCGAAGGAACGATCACCAAGGCGCTCACCGGGGAATTCGACGGCGAAAGCCCTTATGTGACCTTTGAAGACGCCATTGCCGCAAGGTTCAGAGGCGAGTACTGGCAACTCGTAAGAACCGACCTGATGGACGGTCTGCGCTTCGATGAAAGGGCCGCCGGCGGGCTGTCTCTGGTCTGGCATTCCCTGCTGAAAATAGCCCCCGGCTACATAACCGACACCCTGGTCAGAATTTACGACCAGGCCCCTCCCGACCGGTTGACCATTCCGACCTTCAACGAGCAGAGAAGCCGGAAAAAAATGTACACCTACATCTCTTATCTGGACGCGTTCAAATCCGATCTGCTGCAAATAAAACCGGAGAGATTCGGCGAAATGTCGCTGGATGCCGCGCGCTGGGCCAAGCTTGCCGGCGAACAGAAAATGTCCATGCAATTGGCCCTGCAGGCGTTTCGGAAAACTTCATTCCAGCAATGCCTGTCGGTGACGACTCAAACCTTATTGCCCAGAAAAGTTCTTCGCTGGCTCAAAGAAAAAAAATACAGCCAGGCAACCGCGGCCAGCAAAATTTAAAGGGAATGTCCTTGAAGAGTTAACGCGATGAAAATATCTTTCGTTATTCCATCACTTGGATCGGGCGGCGCAGAAAGGGTGATCTCCATTCTGGCCAATTACTGGGCAGAAAAAGATCATGAGGTGGCCATTTTCACTTTTGACGATGGTCGCGATCAGCCTTTTTACGAGCTTGACCGGAGAATTCGCCTGCAGCCCCTGGGCCTGTCGCAAGTCTCTTCTCACGTATTGAGCGGAATCTGGAATAACATCAACCGGCTGATTGTCCTGAAAAAAAATTTAACCAGCTATAATCCCGATGTCGTCATCAGCTTTATGGACACGACGAACATCAAAGTCATTCTCTCCTTGCTTTTCTCCGATCGTTTCATCCTGGTTTCGGAAAGGAGCGATCCGCAAGCCAGGCGCATCGGCGTTTACTGGAAAATCCTGCGGCGGCTGACCTATGGCTTCGCCGACGGCATCGTTGTCCAGTCCCGGGGTGCCTACGACTATTTTTCCCGAAACTTCTCCTCAAAGCTCCACATCATTCCCAACCCCGTGGTCCGCCAGGGCGATTCCGATTCCCATGGTGCTGCCTCCCTGAAATTCGAAAATCCTTTCATCGTGGCCATGGGGCGCCTTGCGGAAGAAAAGCAATACGATCTTCTGCTGCGGGCTTTCGCCTCCCTGAAAGACCGCTACCCGCAATGGACGTTGATCATTCTCGGCGAGGGTCCGCTGCGGAGCAAGCTCGAGGCATTGCGTGATGCGCTCGGGCTCACCACCCGGGTTTTCCTCCCGGGCCGGGTCAAGGCCCCGCACGGGGTTCTGGCCGCGGCCGACCTGTTTGTCATGACCTCTCGCCTCGAGGGGTTTCCGAACGCGCTGTGCGAGGCCATGGCGTGCGGGCTGCCGGTGATCTCCACCGACTGCCCCAGTGGCCCGCGAGAAATTATCCGTGATGGTCTCGACGGCATTCTGGTTGCGCCCGGCGATGTCGAGGAGCTGGCTGCGGCCATGGGCCTGCTCATGACCGACGAGGCAAAACGCAAAGAACTGGCAGCCAGGGCGCCGGAAATAACGACCCGTTTCGGCCTGGAAAAGGTCGCATCCATGTGGGAGGGCCTGTTCGCCGGGTCCGCGCGCAAGCGGGCCTGATGGTCATTCGCGGATGAACGCAGAAGGGTTATTCGATGTGCGGATTTGTCGGGATCGTCGCGGTTAAACCCCAAGGGGGCGGAGATGACCTGCGCTCGGCGATCGTCAAAATGAACCAGCCGCTCGTCCACCGCGGCCCCGACGATTCCGGCATCTGGGTCGATCCGGACGCCGGGGTCGCCCTGGGGCATCGGCGCCTGTCCATTGTCGATCTTTCCCCGCAAGGGCATCAACCCATGGCCAGCGCCTGCGGCCGCTACCTGATGGCCTACAACGGGGAAATCTACAACTTCCCGGCCCTGAGAAAAGAGCTGGAGGATGCGGATGCGGCGCCGCCGTGGAGAGGGCGCTCGGATACCGAAGTGGCCCTGGCCGCCTTTGCGCACTGGGGCGTCAGAGACGCGGTGCTGAAGTTCGAAGGCATGTTCGCCTTCGCCCTGTGGGACCGGTCGGAGCAAACCCTCTACCTGGTTCGCGACCGTCTGGGGGAAAAGCCCCTTTACTACGGCTGGACGGGCGGTTCATTTCTGTTCGGCTCCGACCTGCTGGGACTCGGGGCCCACCCCCACTGGGAGGGCGCGATCGATCACGAAGCCCTCGATCTCTACCTCAGGTACAACTACGTTCCGGCGCCTCTGAGCATCTACCGGGGAGTCTTCAAACTGTCGCCCGGCACCCTGGTTCGGGTCCGCCGCAAGGACCTGGAGCCTCCTCTTGAGCGCTCCCCCCTGGAAGAAATCCCCTACTGGTCGGCTCTGGAGGTCGCCGAGCGGGGACTGGCGACCCCCTTCGCGGGCAGCGAGCACGAGGCGGTGTCCCGGCTCGACGCGTTGTTGGGCAGATCCGTCGCGCAACAGATGGTCGCCGATGTCCCCCTGGGGGCGTTTTTGTCCGGCGGCATCGATTCGTCGACGGTGGCCGCGGTGATGCAGGCCCAGAGCGCGCGCCCGATCAAAACCTTCACCATCGGGTTCGACGACCCGCGTTTCAATGAAGCCCCGTATGCCAAGGCCATTGCCCATCACCTGGGAACCGACCACACCGAATTGCATGTTTCTGCGCAGGATGCCCTCGCGGTCATCCCCCAAATTCCCACCCTCTTCTCGGAGCCTTTTGCCGATGCGTCCCAAATCCCCACCTTCCTGGTGTCGCAACTGACCCGAAAGCACGTCACCGTCAGCCTTTCGGGAGACGGGGGCGACGAGCTGTTCGCCGGATACAATCGCTATTTTCTGGTCAGGGACATCTGGAAGAAGCTGGGGTGGCTCCCGGCTCCGGTGCGCAGGTCGGCGGCGCGCCTTCTGAACGCTTTACCCGACAAACCCCTCGAACTCGGTTTTTCCTGGCTGCGGCCGGTCACGGAGAAATATGGCCGGGGCGGCCTGATCAGCGATAAGGTGCGCAAGCTCTCGCTGGTTCTCGAAGCTGATTCCATGGAGTCGCTGAACCGGAAGCTCGTTTCCGAATGGGACGGGTTTTCCCCTCTGTTGCAGCGCGGCGCTGCCGGCGAGTCGCCTTTCGAGCAAAAGGGGCGCCTGGCCCATCTGCCCGACGACCTCGAAAAGATGATGTATCTCGATTCGGTCAGTTATCTGCCGGACGACATTCTGGTGAAGCTCGATCGGGCGGCCATGGGGGTCAGTCTCGAAACCCGGGTCCCGATGCTCGATCACCAGGTGGTGGAATTTTCCTGGCAATTGCCGCGGCACCTGAAAATTCGCGACGGAAAAGGGAAATACATCCTGCGCCAGGTATTATTTGGTTATGTCCCGGAACATCTCATCGAAAACCGTCCCAAAAGGGGTTTCGGCGTCCCGGTCGGCGAGTGGGTGCGCGGCCCGCTGCGGGAATGGGCGGAAGATTTGCTGAGCGCAGAGAGGCTTGCGCGGCAACAGCTTTTTTCCCCGGCCCCGATCCGGGAAAAATGGGAAGAGCACCTTTCGGGGCGCAGGGACTGGTCGTCCCTCATCTGGAACATTCTCATGATTCAGGCCTGGCTCGATCAGTACGGCCGGGCGGGTGCCGGAATATCGAAAGGGTCTTTATGGGCAAGGCAGGGACGCGGATGACGACATCCAACCGGAATTCGAAAATTGCCCTGTATGTCCCCTCCATGCGCGGCGGCGGGGCGGAGCGCGTCATGCTGAACCTCGCTTCGGGGTTTGCGCAGAGAGATTTCCCGGTGGATCTGGTCCTTTCCCAGGCCGAGGGCCCCTATCTTTCACAAGTTCACCCGCAGGTCAATGTCGTCGACCTGAAGGCCCACCGGGTTCTTGCGAGCCTCCCCGGCCTGGTGCGCTACCTGAGAAGCGAGCGGCCCCGGGTGGTGCTCTCGACCCTGTCCCATGCGAACATCGTCGCCCTCATGGCCAAGTTCCTCAGCAGAACCCCGACCCGCTTCGTCGTTCGGGAAGCCACCGTGCTGTCCGAGGAATCCCGCCAGGATTCCGCCCTCCAACTCCTGTTCACCCGGCGGCTCTTCCAGTTTTTCTATCGCTACTCCGATAAGGTCGTCGCCGTATCGAACGGCGTCTTCGACGACATGACGACCTTTCTGAGGCTGCCGGCGGAAAAAATCCAGGTGATTTACAACCCGGTCGTCACCCCCGACCTGGCCGACAACGCCTCCCAGCAGATCGATCACCCCTGGTTCGAGCAGGGAGCCCCTCCGGTCATCCTCGCGGCCGGGCGTCTTTCGAAGGAAAAGGGGTTTGCCGAATTGATTCGGGCCTTCGCCAGGGTTCGCCGGCAATGCACGGCGCGGCTGGTTATTCTGGGCGAAGGCCAGGAACGGGAGGCTCTGGAGGGGCTGGCCCGGGAACTGGGCGCCGCCGAGGATGTCAGCCTCCCCGGCTTCGTCCTCAACCCCTACCCCTACATGGCGCGCGCGGCGGTGTTCGTACTCCCGTCTTTCTGGGAGGGGCTCCCCAACGCCCTGATCCAGGCCATGTCGCTCGGCACCCCGGTCGTTGCCACCGACTGCAAGAGCGGCCCGGCGGAGATCCTGGAAAACGGCACTCACGGAAAACTCGTCCCGGTCGGGCAGGTCGACGATCTGGCCGATGCGATCATCCCCATCCTGGAGGGCGATTTCTCGAAACAGGAGCCGGAGCGGCTCAAAGCGAGGTCAAACGCGTTCGGCTTCGAAACCTCCATTGCGAAATATCTCGAAACCTTGCTCCCGGACGGCGTCTGAGGTGCGAGGTTGCGAGATTCATTCAGGATAGAGCCATGGCGTACCGGATTCATTTCGTGATCAGCGGTTTAGGCGAGGGGGGAGCCCAGATGATGCTGCTCAAGCTGCTCTCGCGGCTCGACAGGGGTGTTTTTCGTCCGAAGGTCATCGCGCTCACCGGGCATGGGGAGGTCACCGCCGAAATGGTCGGTAGATTTCAGGACATCGATGTTCCCGTGAATCTTTTGGGGATGCGGCCCGGGGTTCCTTCTCCCAAGGGGTTGTTCGACCTCGGCAGGCTGTTCCATCGGGAAGCCCCCCATCTCGTGCAAACGTGGATGTACCACGCCGATCTGATCGGCGGCGCGGCGGCGAAACTGGCCGGCAACATCCCGGTGATCTGGAATATCCGCCACAGCAATCTCGACCCGCGGTCGGATAAGAAAACCACCATTTTGACCGCAAGAATCTGCGCCGCCCTTTCGCGCGTCATTCCCCGCAAAATCATCTGCTGCGCGGAACGGGCCCGGCAGGTGCACCAAACGCTCGGCTACGCTGCGGCGAAAATGGTGGTCATTCCCAACGGATTCGACCTGGACGCCTTCAAGCCCGACCCCCTGGCCCATCAGACGGTCTGCAACGAGTTGGGCATTGCCGACGATTCGGTTTTGATCGGCCTTTTTGCACGGTTTCATCCGCAAAAAGATCATGCGACATTCATCGAGGCGGCCCGAGCGATCAAGGATGACGTCAGGTTCGACCGGGTTCATTTCATTCTTTGCGGAGACGGCATCGACGAGCGCAACGACGGCCTGAAAGATCTCATCGACTCTCACGGCCTGAACGATTCTTTCAGCCTTCTGGGGCACCGGGCCGACATCCCGCGCCTGACCGCCGCGCTGAACCTCGCCTCCTCGTCCTCGTCCTCCGGCGAAGGATTTCCCAACACGATCGGAGAGGCCATGGCCTGCGGCATCCCCTGTGTCGTCACCAATGTCGGCGATTCGGCGCTGATCGTCGGAAACGCCGGAGCGGTCGTCCCGCCCGGCGACCCTGCGGCATTGGCGGCCGCCTGGAAAAAACTGTTATCGTTCGATGGGCAGCAAAAACAGACGTTGAGCCGTTGCTGCCGAGACAGAATGATCGAAAGATTTTCCCTTCCGGCCATCGTCGAGAGATATGAGCACCTGTTTTACGAAACGATCGAAACCGGGCGGCGAGCCTAGCCTCCCTCAGCGGTTGGGATCTACTTTATGGCGACGTTCTTGATCATCGGTAGTTTTGCCGAATCCCTGATCGGATTCCGGGGCAACCTCATCCGGGATATTGCCGCCCAGGGCCACAGGGTCTTCGCCTGCGCCCCGCAAGCGTCAGCGGAGGTTCGCACTCAACTGGAGGAGCTCGGCGCGACCTATCGGGATATTTACCTGGAGCGCACCGGCACCAATGTGTTCCGGGATCTGCGCTGCCTGCGCGACCTGGTTCGCGTAATGAAAGATATCCGCCCCGACGTCGTGCTCTCCTACACCATCAAGCCCAACATTTACGGCTCACTGGCCGCCCGAGCCGCCGGGGTGCCGGTCATCAGCTCCATGATCACCGGCCTGGGATTCGCCTTTTCCGAAGGGGGCATCCGGCGCAAACTGCTCAATCGGTTGGTCCGTCATCTGTTCCGGGCGGGATTGCGCTGCAACCGGGTCGTCTTTTTCCAGAACCCCGACGACTGGGAGATGTTCCGTGCCCTGGGATTGATCGGGGACAAAAACCGCCCCACCCTTATCGGCGGCTCCGGAGTCGATCTCGCGGACTACGCGCCGCGCCCTTTTCCGTCGCGGCCCTCCTTTCTCCTCATTGCCCGGCTCATCGCGGAAAAAGGGATCCGGGAGTACGTGGAAGCCGCCCGCATCCTCAAGAGAAAATACCCCGACAGCCGTTTCCGCCTGGTGGGGGGGATCGACCAGAACCCCTCGGCGATCGGCGCGGACGAGGTCGAGCAATGGCGGGCCGAAGGCGTGGTCGAATGCCTGGGGCTGCTCGACGACGTGCGCCCGGCCCTGGCCGATGCTTCGGTCTACGTGCTCCCCTCCTATTACCGCGAGGGCGTGCCGCGCACGATTCTGGAAGCGATGGCGATGGGGCGCCCGGTCATCACCACCGATGCGCCCGGTTGCCGCGAAACGGTGATTGAGGGGAGCAACGGTTTTCTGATCCCCGCGCGCCAGGTTCCCCCTCTGGTGGAGGCGATGGAGCGGTTTATTCGCGACCCTGCGCTGGCACCGAAGATGGGAACGCAAAGCCGGGCCCTCGCCGCGGAAAAATTCGACGTGAGAAAGGTCAACCACATCATCATGAAAAGCCTGGACCTGCTGAACCCAAGAGGCGCACCGGCCGGGCAGGGAGGAGTTTCCGCGCCGGCGCCCGGAACGAAATCCGCCTCCGCCGGCACAATTCACGGGAGAATCTGGTGAAAAGAGTTTTCGACCTTTTTGCATCTGCGGCCGCCCTGGTCGCCCTCTCGCCCCTGCTCCTGATTCTGGCGCTGGCGATCTGGCTGCGGCTGGGATGGCCCATTATCTTTCGGCAGAAGCGGCCCGGATTCAAGGGAAAGCCGTTCTCCATGATCAAATTCCGCACCATGACCGATTCGCGCGATGGCGAGGGGAAGCTGCTGCCCGACGAAGAGCGCCTGACCCCCTTCGGGCGCTTTCTGCGCAGCACCAGCCTCGACGAGCTGCCCGAGCTGATCAATGTCCTGACGGGGGAGATGAGCCTGGTCGGACCCCGTCCGCTGCTCATGGAGTATCTCGACCGTTATTCCCCCGAGCAGGCCCGGCGCCATGACGTGAAGCCGGGCATCACCGGCTGGGCCCAGGTCAACGGCCGCAACGCGATCAGCTGGGAAGAAAAATTCGACCTCGACGTCTGGTATGTGGACCACCGCTCTTTCCGGCTCGATCTGAAAATTCTGTGGCTGACCCTGCTTTCCGTGGTTCAACGCCAAGGGGTGAGCGCCGAGGGGTATGCGACCATGCCCGTGTTCATGGGGTCGAAGGAAGGGCCCCGCCCGAAGGACCGACGCGAATGAGGCAGCGATCCGCGGGTCCGGAAGTTCGACGAAGGAGGTATTGTGGCTGACGTGAGTGTGGCGGAGTTCATCGTTCCCCGGGATCACCGGTGGCAGCGCGCCCTGCAGAAGGTCGAACACGACGTCTACCATCTGCCCGAGTACGTGACCTTTGCGGCCGGCCACGAGGGCGGCGAACCGGCGGCCTTCTATGCCGAACAGGGAGAGGCGTTTCTGCTGATGCCCCTGCTCATCCGCAAACTTCCGGATATCCTCGATGCCCCGCCCCGGTGGCGCGACGCGACCACCCCTTACGGGTACCCTTCGCCCCTGCTCCACCCCTGCGGCGACGCCCCCGCTCTGGCCGGTTTTCTGGAGGCGTTTATCCGCGCAGCCCGGCAAAGAGAATTGATTTGCGCCTTTTTCCGCTGCCATCCGCTGATCGAGCTGCCGCTGCGCGGCTTTGCGCCCTTCGGCGCGCTCGTCCACCATGGCCCGACGGTCTACATGGACTTGTCCCAGGCGCAAGAGACGCTCTGGCGCAACGTCAGAAACAACCACCGGCGCAACATCAACCAGCTGCAAAAACGCGGGTTCGAGGTGCGCATCGACGAATGGTCCGACTTGCCCGGGTTCATCGCGATCTATCGGGAAACGATGAGCAGGCTGGAGGCGAACCGGTTCTATTTTTTCCGGGACGAGTACTTCAGCGACCTGCGCGCCCATCTCGGTTCGAAGCTGCACCTGGCCTCGGTCCTCTCCCCTGACGGCGAGATGGCCGCCGGCGGTTTGTTCATGGAGAGCGGCGGATTTATCGAATACCACCTGGGAGGCACCAGTACGAAATATCTCGAAGACGCCCCTTCCAAGCTCCTTTTCGACGCGCTCTGGCGCTGGGCCAAAGACCGGGGGAACCGGATTTTTCACCTGGGAGGCGGGTTTGGCGCGCAATCCGACTCGCTGCTGCGGTTCAAGGAGGGTTTTTCCAAGCTCAAGGCCCCCTTTCACACCATCAGGCTGGTGGCGCGGCAGGAGGATTATGCCGCCCTGGTCGGCCGCTGGCGGGAACTGGGGGGCAACGGGGCCGGCCACGAAGACTACTTCCCCCGCTACCGGGCGCCCCTTTAGCCGCGAAAGCCTGCGGCCGAGAAGGCCGACAGCCATATAGTTTCGATCTTGCTTCCTTTCGGCGCTGCCCCTCCAGAGAGACCTCGGCAGCACCTCACTTGCCCCGGATTCCTCTGCCACGATGAAATCCACGGGACGCCGGAGCCTTATGCGAAGGGAGGAAAGAAATGGCCAAGTCAGCTATTGTTCTGTCCGGGCACACGATGGCTCTGGGGGTGGTTCGCGCTCTCGGTCGCGAAGGGATTCCGGTGGTGGTGATGCACTACGACCGGCGCGACATGGCCCATGTTTCGCGCTACGTGAGCGAACACATGCTCATCCCCCATCCGGAAAAAGAAGAAGCGCTGTTCGTGGCGTTTCTGCGCTCCGCCGCTCAACTTCTCGGGGGAGGCGTGCTGATTCCCGCCTCGGACGAGTCGCTGGCGGCCGTTTCGCGCCACAAGGCCCTGCTGGCCGAAGACTACGTGGTGGCCTGCCCCGAATGGGAGATCGCCAAGCGCTTCATCGACAAGAAGGAAACCTACGCTCTGGCCGAGCAGCACGGGGTGCCCGCGCCCAGGACCCTGGTTCCCCGTTCGGAGCAGGAGGTGGTCCGCTACGCCACGGACATCGAATTTCCCTGCCTGGTCAAACCCTGCCAGAGTCACCTCTTTTACGATCGCTTCAAGCGCAAGATGATCCGGGTGGAAGACCTCGACCAGATGCTTGCGGCCTATCGCGCCGCCGCAGAGGCGGGGCTGGAAGTCATGCTGCAGGAGATCATTCCCGGGGGCGACTGCGAGGTGGTGAACTACAACGCCTATGTCTGGGGAGGGCGTTCGCTGGTGGAGTTCACCACCGAGCACGTGCGCAACGCCCCGCCTTTTTTCGGCTCGCCCCGGGTGGTGCTGAGCAAAAAGATCCCCGAGGTGATCGAGCCGGGCCGCAAGATTCTGCAGGCGATGCAATTCTACGGGTACGCCTGCACCGAATTCAAACGCGACCCGCGCGACGGCGTTTTCAAACTGATGGAGGTCAATGGGCGCCACAACCTCTCGACCCTGCTCGCCCCCCGCTGCGGCATCAACTTCCCCTGGCTGGAGTATCGCCACCTGGTTCACGGGGAGATTCCCGCGGCTGCGGACTTTGAAACCGGCATTTACTGGGTCGATACGACCCGGGACCTGGGTTACAGCATTTCGCACTTCAGACAGGAGATGTACACCCCGGCGCAGTATCTGCGCCCCTATTTCAAACCGCACGTTTTCGCGATTGCCGACCGGAATGATTTCGAGCCTTTTGCCAAAAGGGTCGCCTTTTTAGCCAGGGAAGCGCTTGACCTTGTGCGGCCTCGCGCTCGGCACCACTTGAAGGGCACCACTTGAAGGGCAGAAGGATGACGCGCAAAGCGCAGGTACCGACCTGAACCCGAGAACATGGTTAAAGGAGAACGCTGATGAAAGTCGAATGGATTTCCTGCAACACCTGTGGCGTCGACAAATTCAAGAAATTGGCCAAAGTCCAGACCTGGGACATCGGAGAGTGCGGAGACTGTGGGCTGATCTACGTCAACCCGACCCCCTTTTTCGAGCCGAACCGTGAATTCTCCGACATCTCCCGTGAATTCACCTACACCCGCTACATGCACGAGAAAATCAGGCCGGAAATTCTCGCCTACGAGAAGAATCAGCTCCTGGCCAACCTCGAGGCAAGCCGCCGGATGTTCGGGCACGACGTGAAAAACCCAAGGTTTCTCGATGTCGGGTGCGGCTCGGGGGGTTCGGTGCGCGCCGCCGCCGACCTGGGCTGGAAGGCGACCGGGGTCGATATCGACCCCGATCTGATCCGCATCGGCCGGGAGCAGCTGGGCGATATCGACCTTCGCTGCACCCCGTTGCTCGACAGCGGGCTGGAAGAGAATCAGTTCGATTTCATCCGGTTGCGCGACGTGATCGAGCACCTGCCCAACCCTTACGCAACCCTCGGGATGGTGAGGCGGCTTCTGACCGGCCGCGGCGTGGTTCTGATTTCGACGCCGAACGAGGGGAGCATGACCGGGCAGCTGCGGATGCTGCTCAAGGCCGGTCGGGACGCGGTGGCGGCGGTCAACCCGCCCCATCACATCCACGGCTTCAAACCCGAGACCCTGAAGAGAATTCTCGCGCGGGCCGGCTTTGCCAACGTCTCGACCTGGACCACGACCCCGGTCGATCCGTCCTACGTGACGACTAATAACATGAAAGCCGCCGCGAAGCGGGCTTATGTCATGGTCTGGCAGGGAGCCAAAACCATGGGCCGGGGAAGCATGCTCATTGGCTGGGCGGCCAGGGGGGCCTGATGGCGGCTGTCGGCCGAATGCCCCATTCTCAGGGCCGGGAGCGGTGACTTGAACCCGGGGAGCGCACTAACGGGCTGCGGTTTTTTCGAGTCGTGCGGCCATGTGATGAAGAAGTTCTTCGATGTTGGTGTAACCGTCCCCGTCCCGGTCCCCGTTGGGATCGGCAGGCGCCTCGAACACGCGGCGGGTCTGGGGTAGCTTCGGCAACGAGGGCGCCATTTGCCTGATCGCTCCCCCCCCCGCCGAAACCTCGTGGACGAGGCGCTCGTCGACGGGATCGCCGCTGGAATTGCCCCTGATGCCGTCGCGCTCAGCCGGTCTCGCCCCGGCATTGGCCAGGACGTGCCGCTCGGCCCGGGCGGCGGGAAGAAGAGAGATCCCGTCCATTTCAACTGGCGGGGTATCGACAAAGAATGCGGCGGTGTCGCACGAATAGGGATATCCGTCCGCCAGATTGTCCTTCAGGTAAATCATGCTGCCGGCATCGGTTTCCGCATGGGCGCCGAGAGCGAAGGACGGAACGGAAGAGTCGGGACCGTCCTTGTAGACATTGCCGACGAAAACCAGGTGATTGGGACCGGTTTTCGCGCCAACGACCGTGTGGTAACTGCTCCCGACATTGTAGGACAGGTTGTTGACCAGAACGGCATCGACACCGCCCTTGATCCTTGGCTGTCTTTCGGCGTTGCTGATCCATAGATTGCGGATGGCGGAAAAATTCTTCGTGCCGTCCGAAATCAGCGAGCCATAACTCTGCCGGGTTCCTTCGGCAATGATATTGTTGCTGAAAGTGACATTATTTTTCGTGGCATTGGCATGGCCCGGAGCGAAGCTCAAGACCTCATCGTTGCCCCAAGCCAGGGAAACGTGATCGATCACGATGTTGTAAGGAATCTCGGCTTCGTCGCGATGGACGTCGAGCGCATCGGCCCCGTCTTCGACGGTGTGCCGCACGAAGATGTGCTGAATGAGGACATCGTGAGTCGCCAGCCTGATGCCGTATCCGGAGAGGGTGATGCCTGGCGGAGGCGCCGTTTGTCCGGCGATGGTCAAATAGGGATGGTTGATATGAATCGGCCTCTCGAGCCTGATCTCGCCGCCGACCTCGAACACGACGATGCGCGGCTCGGCGGCTGAAACCGCGTCGCGGAAAGAGCCGGCACCGGAGTCGTTCAGATTCACGACCTTGATCAGCCTGCCGCCCCGACCTGCCGGGGTGAACCGACCGAAGCCTTCAGCGCCGGGAAAGACGGTGACCCCAGAGCGGACACACGACGCCGGCAGAATGGTCACGGGGGGGCGCACGCATGAGGCCGGCAGCAGAAAGAAAATCCCCGCCAGCAAAAGCCATGAGACCCTGCCCCTGATGATTTTCACCATTCCTCCCGATGCTCTGGCAACGTACACCTGGAAATGACTTTAACAAATTTTCCATCATCTGGAAGCCCGAATCCGCCGGACCGGGGCTGAAACCAAAAGGGCCCCCAAACCCGGAGAGGGTTCAGAGGCCCTTTTTGCCTATCGATCAGGTGGCACGCCGAACGGTTGCTACACGAGGCGCCTGGACCGCAAGGAGGTCAGTGTCCTTCGACTTCTGCAGCCATCTGGTGCAGAATCTCCTCGATGTTGGTGTAGCCGTCGCCGTCGTCGTCGCCGCCGGGGTTGGCAGGGACCTGGAAGGGACGAGTGGCCTTCGGCCGTGCGGGCAAGGCCGGCGGGGAGCTCTTGAGCGAGCCCTTGCCCGTCTTCACCTCGTCGATCAGGCGCTCGTCGACCGGGTCGCCCCAGCCGTTGTTGATGACGCCGTCACGCTCGCCCGGACGGGCGCCGACGTTGCCCAGAACATAGTCTTCGACCTGCGACGAGTTGAGAATGGCAACCCCGTCGAGGGCCACACACGGCGAGTTGACGAGGTAGGAGGTCGCGCGGCTGTTGTACTGGTTATCGGTGGATACGTTGTCCGCGTCGTAGATCATGCTGCCGCTGACGATATCGCCGGCCGCACCGAACTGAGTGGAGGTGCTCGGCGTGTTCGGCCCGTCGAGGTGCAGGTTGCCGATGAGGTTGAGATGGTTGGCGCCGATGGCGGACCCGATAACGGTGCTGTAGGCGGTACCGACATTGTAGGAAACATTGTTGACCAGGCTCGCGGTCACCCCACCCTTGACCCGCGGCTGGCGTTCGTAGTTGCTCACCCACAGATTCTTGATGACCGAGAGCTTCTTCGTGCCGTCGGAGATCAGGGTACCGTAGCGGCTGCCCGTGCCTTCGGCGATGAGGTTGTTGCTGAAGGTCGAGTTATTGTCGCGGGTGTTGGTGCCGCCGGGGGCAAAGCTCATGACCTCGTCATTGCCCCAGGAGACCGAACAGTGGTCGATGACGATATTGTAGGGCACGGTCGAGCCGCTGCGGTCGCAGTCGATGGCGTCGGCGCCGTCCTGGACCGTATGCCGCACGAAGAGGTGCTGCATCAGGATGTCGTGGGTGAAGATCTTGAAGCCATAGCCCGAGACGGTGACGCCGGGAGCCGGCGCCGTCTGCCCGGCGATGGTCAGATAGGGGTTGTAGATCTGCAGCGGGCTCTTGAGGTTGATCTCGCCGCCCACCTCGAACACGACGATGCGGGCTCCGGAGTCTTCGACCGCGGCCCGGAAGGAACCGGCGCCGGAGTCGTTGAGGTTGGTCACCTTGATCACCCTGCCGCCGCGACCGGCCTGAATAAACCGCCCGTGCCCTTCGGCGCCGGGAAAGGCCAGGAGCTCACCCGGTTTGGGTGCGGGGACAGAGGGCTGCGGAGCAGAAACCACATCGAGGGTTGCACACATTTGACCTGAACGAAGGAACTGAGCCGGGCTGGCCTGGGTCCAGCGGGCTTCGACCTCGAAGCAGTGCTCGCCCGACGAAAGGCCCGAGATCGTGGCGAATTGATCCAGGGTATGATTGTTCTGGTCGACACCGTCGATGATCAGATCGTAGCCGCCCTCGGGAATTCCGGACGAGTTGGAGGGCTGAGACCAGTTGATCAGGAAATTGCCGCCACTGGCCTGAACAGAGTCCAGAGCCGGGGCGGTAAACTCGGCCGGTGCCGGCTCGGGAACGGGCGCGGGTTCCGGCGCCGGGACCGGGGCGGGAGCCTGACCGGAAGCCGGCGTGGTGTCGATGCACAGTTCGTTCGACCGGAGAAAGTGGCCGGCCTGGGTCCAGCGCACCTCCACCTGAAAGCAATGCTCGCCGGCAGGCAGCGCGGCAATCGTTGCCGTCTGGCCGAAGATGTGATCGTTCTGATCGACCCCGTCGATGATCAGATCATAACCACCCTCGGGGCTGCCGTAAGCCGTCGCCGGCAAGGACCAGGTCAGTTGCAGATCGCTGTCGCTCGGTCGGACGCGCTCGAGAACGGGGGTCGTATACTGCGCCGGAGCCGGGCTCGCGCAGACTTCGTTGGAGCGGGGATAGCTCCCGCCCTGAGTCCAGCGCGCCTCGACCTGAAAACAGTGCTCGCCGGAAGACAGGCCGGCAATTTCCGCCGTCCGGTCAAAGATGTGGTCGTTCTGGTCGACGCCGTCGATGACCAGGTCATAACCGCCGGCCGGGGTCCCGTAGCCCGATGCGGGCAGGGACCATTCGAGGATGAAATCGCCGCCGGCGGCGGTCACCGATTCGAGCACCGGAGCGGAGTAGCTGTTGGGCGCAGCAAAAGCGCTGGGAACAACCAGCAGGAACAGACCGAGCAGAACCAACAATGTGCGCAATCTTTTTGTTGACAGAGTCGTTTTTTTCATTTCTAAACACCTCGTTTTATTGAATTTTTTCTTACTTCCATTCCTGACGGATTCCGGGCGCAGAAAAAGCGCTCTATTGCCTGTCATTGAATAGAGCGCTTTTTTTCAAGCTCTCTTCGGCAACCCGGCGATCCATGCAGGACCCGTGGTTTTGCGTCACCAGATCTCTCTGGTTTTGCCCTTGTCAGAGTCGCATCAGCGATCAGAAAGCGGTTCTGTCCTCCACCTCCGCGGCCATTTGGTGCAGAATTTCTTCGATGTTGGTGTAGCCGTCGCCATCGTCGTCGCCGCCGGGATTGGCGGGCACCTGGAAGGCGCGGCTGGTGCCGGGCCGTTGCGGCAAGGCCGGAGGCGAGCTCTTGATCGAACCTCTCCCGGTTTTCACCTCATCGATCAGGCGCTCATCCACCGGGTCGCCCGAGCCGTTACCGATTACGCCGTCGCGCTCCGCCGGACGCGCCCCGGCGTTCTGCAAAACGTAATCCTCGACACTCGACGAAGCCAGGATCGCGACCCCGTCCAACGACAAGGCCGGGGAATTGACCAGGTAGGAGGTGGCCCGGCTGTTGTACTGATTCTCGGTGGAGACGTTGTCTTCATCGTAAATTTCGCTGCCGCTGACGATATCGCCGGCCGCGCCGTACTGATAAGAGCCGCTCGGCGTGTTGGGGCCGTCGAGATGAATATTGCCGATCAGGTCCAGATGATTGGCGCCGATGGAAGAACCGATGACCGTGCTGTAGGCGCTGCCGACGTTGTACGAAACATTGTTGATCAGGCTTGCGCTCACCGCCCCTTTGACCCGGGGCTGTCTTTCGTAATTGCTGACCCACAGGTTTTTGATGGCGGAGAATTTCTTCGTGCCGTCGGAGATCAGGGTGCCGTAGCGGCTGCCGGTCCCTTCGGCGATGAGATTGTTGCTGAAGGTCGAATTGTTGTCTCTGGTGTTGGTGCCGCCGGGGGCAAAGCTCATGACCTCGTCATTGCCCCAGGACACGGAGAGGTGGTCCATCACGATGTTGTAGGGAACGCTCGAGCCGCTGCGGTCGCAATCGATGGCGTCGGCGCCGTCCTGAACGGTATGGCGCACGAACAGGTGCTGCATCAGAATGTCGTGGGCGTAGATCTTGAGGCCATAGCCCGAAAGGGTGATGCCGGGAGCCGGCGCCGTTTGTCCGGCAATGGTGAGATAGGCGTTGTGGATCTGCAGCGGACTTCTGAGGTTGATCTCTCCGCCCACTTCGAACACCACGATCCGGGCCCCGGACGCCTCGACCGCGGCGCGCAGGGAGCCGGAGCCGGAATCGTTGAGGTTGGTGACCTTGATCACCTTGCCGCCGCGGCCGGCCTGGATATGCCGGCCATAACCTTCGGCGCCGGGGAAAGCCAGCAAGGGCCCCGCCGGAGGATTTGTCACAACGGGCGGTTCCGTCACGGGCGGTTCCGTTACGGGCGGTTCCGTCACGGGCGGCGTCACCACGACTTGAGAGAAGCGCAGATTCCCCGGAGGGCTGGGAACAACGACCTGATTCCCGCCGCTGCCGGCACAAACCCGGGCCGAGCGCAGATATTGGCCGGGAACCGCCTGGGTCCAGCGCGCTTCGACTTCGAAGCAGTGCTCGCCCGGCGCAAGCCCCGGAATGACAACGGATGTCCCTGACGTGTTGTAGGTCTCGTTGGTATCGACCCCGTCGACAACAATGTCGTAACCGCCCGCGGGCAGGCCATAACTTGACGCGGGTTGGGACCAGGTCAGGGTATAGGCATTATTGGCGGCAACGACCGATCCGAGCAGGGGAGCGGTGTACTCGGCAGGGGCGGCCTCGGTTTGCAGCGGCTGGAGGAGACATGCTGCCATCCCCACCAACCAGGTAAATATCACCCAAGCATTGCGTTTCATGATGACTCCTCAAGGTCTACGGCATTTTCGCTGCCGGAAGATCTGCCTTCGGCTGGCGATTGAAGGACGAAAGTTCCAGGGTTTTAGTTAAAAAACATGGCCTTTCGTCAACGGCATACGTGCTAGCAGAGTACATGCCAAACAAGATAAGTGTTTGTATTTGCTTGATTATAAATCCAGGTCGAAGCATTTGGCGCAGCCCTGGAACGAACCAGCCGGGGGACCGGTTTCTCATTAACACATTCAATTTTCACGTTTGAATTTTTCTTGACCCTAATTTTTCCAGTGTTATCAGCTATTTTCTGTCGGAAAAATTCCTGCCCCGAATAAGCAGGCCGTTCGGCCAGCGGTTTTTGCCTCAGAAAGTCGGTCGCTAAATCGCTCATCCGCCAGCGGTAATTGTCACTATTTGGAAACATGCGGGTCTTCCTGATACAAAACCGCAGGAAACCAAGGCAAAATCTAAGTCGGAACCAAAGTTCGATACCTTCGAGAGCGATTCGGGAGGGCGCGGCCAGATTCGCCTGTCCCCATTTGGAGACAGGGAGCGCCTTAGCGAAAATACCGGGGGGGAGCCCCTTCCAGGGCCGATTTTTCGGGGGGTGGGAAATTGGAGGCAGTTCGGTGAAGCTCCGATCTGCCAATTTTTGACCACTCCTTTCGCCCGGGTAAAAAGACCAGGCGAAAGAAGGGTGATTAGCAGCCCGAACGACCCAAAAAAAAGAGCAGGGGACTCATCATCCCCTGCCCGTTATCACTGGAGGCTTCGGGAGCTACCCCTTCCCCACCAGCTCCAGAATCTTGTTGCTGCGCTCAAGAAACGCCTCCATCTGGTCCTTGCCGAAGGATTTGTGGCTGAGCATGGCGAGGTCGTAGATCTGCTCGGAGAGCAGCCGGGCATCGTCGGCTCTCCCCTCTTCTTTCAGGGTGCGGATTTTTTTCACCACCGGGCTGGCGAAATTGACCAGCAGGGTGTAATCGTCGAAGCCCTCGCCGAATTCCTTGCCCATCATCCGGGTCATCTCCTTGAAGCGGCGCGACTGCTCCGAGAGCAGAATCATCGCCGGCACCGAGGGGTCCTTGAGGCTCTCGACCCGCACGGTCAGCCCCTTTTTCTCCCCGAGCAGCTCTTCGATGGCCCCCTTGATCTTTTCGTCGGCGGGTTGGTCGTCTTTGCCTTCGACGATTTTCCTGGTCTGGTCGTCGTCGATGAGGTTCTGGGTGACGTCGGCATCGACTCGCTCGAAGGTCACGCCCTGATTCTTCATTTCGAGAAACTGGATGAAGTGGCTGTCGATCAGCGCATCGAGAATCAGGGCTTCGAGCCCCTGGCTCTTGAACAGCTTGAGGTAGGTCGCCTGGGCCGCCTCGTCGTTGGCGTAGAACACCTTGTTTTCGTGGCGCTCCTTGTTGCGCTCGAGGTACTCGGGCAGGGTGGTGTATTGGGTTTCGCCGGTGGTGCGGAAGATGACCTGATCCTTGACCTTATCGAAAAACTTGTCGTCGCGCATCATGCCGTACTTGACGAAGGTGTGGATGTCGTCCCAGATCTTGCCGAACTCGTCGCGGTCTTTTTTGGCAAGCTCGGCGATCTTGGCGGCGACGCGGCCGCTGATCACCTCGCGGATCTTGCGCACCTGCGGCTCGTTCTGCAGATAGCTGCGCGAGACATTGAGGGGCAGATCGGGGGCGTCGAGGCAGCCCTGCAGCGGGGTGAGGAATTCAGGGATCAGCTCGGGGCAGCTGTCCGAGACGAAGACCTGATTGCAGAAGAGCTTGATATGGCTCTTGGTGACGTCGAACTCGGTGGTGATGCGGGGGAAATAGAGAATGCCCTTGAGGTTGAAGGGAAAATCGATATTGAGGTGAATCCAGAACAGCGGCTCGTCGCTCAGGGGATAGAGCTTGCGGTAGAACGCGGTGTATTCCTCGTCGGTGATCTCGCTCGGGGTGCGCGTCCACAGCGGATTGCGGTCATTGACGACATCGCCCGCCAGGCGGATCTCCACCGGCAGGAAGTTGCAGTATTTTTTCAGGATTTCCCGGATGCGCGCCGGCTCGAGATAGTCCTTGTCCTCGGAATTGATGTGCAGGACGACCTCGGTGCCCCGGTCTTTCTTGTCGATTTCTTCCAGCTCGTAGGTGGTGGTGCCGTCGCAGGTCCAGTGAGCGCCCTTGGCGCCTTCCTGGTAGGAGAGCGACTTGATTTCGACTTTTCCCGCCACCATGAAAGAAGAATAGAATCCGAGCCCGAAGTGGCCGATGATCTGGCTCTTGTCTTCGAGGTCCTTGAATTTCTGCACGAACTCTTCGGCGGAGGAAAAGGCGATCTGGTTGATGTATTTGCGGATTTCATCGGCGGTCATGCCGATGCCGTTGTCCTTGACGGTGAGGGTGCCGGCGTCCTTGTCGATGGTGATATCGATGCCGTAATCGTCGGAAATCTTCAACCCTTCGATGAGATTGACATGCTGCAGCTTGTGGATGGCGTCGACGGAATTCGACACGAGCTCACGCAGAAAAATCTCGTGATCGCTGTAGAGCCACTTCTTGATGATGGGGAAGATGTTTTCGGTGTGGATGGAAATGGTGCCTTTTTCGACGGCTTCTTTTTTCTTGGCCATGAACCTGCAAACCTCCTTGGGAATTGAGTTTGTTCGGAGTGCAAGTTAGGCATGGCGGAAGGGGATGTCAAGACTGGAGGGGCGATTTGGTCGCAGATCCGCTCCGCTCTCTCCAATTTGTTTCTGTTCTCAGGGCACCATGTACAACATACCCGACTCGGCCACCCCTTTGCTGAAATAGACCAGACCGATCACCAGCGGCAGGGCGACGTCGGTGATGAAAAAGATCAGAATCCCCCGCGTGCGCCCCATGAGTCGCTTGAGCTTGGTCAGGCGATAAAATTCGGTTTCGCTCAAGCCTCGCATCAGGGAAACGACCGCAACGAAAATTGCGAACAGCCCCATGACCAGTTTGGAAGGTGTCATCGTCGGCCACCTCCTTTTCACGTTAGGAAAAACCAGGAAAAACCGGCGTTTTCTTCGACCCTGAGAATCTTTATAACATTGTTATTGAAAATTGGAAACCCTGCGAAAAATTTAAAAAATCTGGTAAATCATTGGAAAATGAAACGATGGTGGGGAGGGGGGAAAAAACAAAGAGGGCGGGAGATTCGCATCTCCTGCCCTCTTCGCGGTTGTCGATCGCGTTCAGCGATTGGAGTCTTCAGTTTTCCGGCATGAAGTGCCGCTCGTAGAGATCTTCGAGTTCCTGCAGGTGGCGGGTTTCGTCGTTGAGCAGCCGCTCGAAGATTTTGGCCATGGGCGCCCCTTCGCACCCTTCGGTCATCTTCTGGTAGAAATCGATGGCGTGTTTTTCCAGATGGATGGCGAAGGCCATGGCCTGGCGCGCATCGGCATCCGCCTCAAGCTCGCGCTGATGAAACACATAGTCGAGATTCATGGTCGGGACGGGTTTTTCCATGGCGTGGGAGTCCTCGATCGTCCCTTCGACCAGCGCCCGCTCCAGGGAATGCTTGTGCTCGAGCTCGTCGAGGGCGGCGTCGCGCAGAATCAGGCGGGCCTGGCGGTCCTTGACCCTGCGCATGGCATCGAGATAATGGCGAAAGCCCTGATTTTCCATTTGCACCGCCTTTTCCAGGGCGGCTTCATAAGTGTAGCAGGCCTTGGGTTTCTGGCTCATGTCGTTTCCTCCGGTTAATAGATGACAATATAGCCGTGCTTTTCAGCGATCCTGGAGATTTCCAGAACGTCTTTGATGGGATATTCCTTACCCTCGAGGCGAAAGAGATAGCTGCCGTCGGGCTGCTTTTCCGCCGCGTCGATGAGAGATTCGAAGGATGCCGTCTTGATTGTCTGCATGAACCATCTCCCGGAATATTTTCGATTTTTCTAGCACAGTCGGGCGCTTGGGACAAGGATATTGTATACGATTTCGGGGCGGCCGGCCCTCTTTGCTTCCTCACTCGCCGATAATTTTCACCAGAACCCTCTTGCGTCGCCGACCGTCGAATTCGCCGTAGAAGATCTGCTCCCAGGGGCCGAAGTCGAGTTTGCCCTCGGTGACCGCCACCACCGCCTCGCGCCCCATGACCGAGCGCTTGAGGTGGGCATCGCCGTTGTCCTCCCCCGTGTTGTTGTGCCGGTAGAGGCTCAAGGGTTCGTGAGGGGCCAGCTGTTCGAGCCAGCGCTCGAAATCCTGATGAAGTCCCCGTTCGTCGTCATTGATGAACACCGAGGCGGTGATGTGCATGGCGTTGACCAGGCAGAGCCCTTCGCGAATTCCGCTTTCGCGCAGGCATTGCTCGATCTCGCCGGTGATGTTGACGAATCCGCGCCGGGTCGCAATCTGGAACCAGAGCTCTTTGCGGTAGGCTTTCATGGGTGAATGTCCTAACTTCCGTTTAATGTGGTTGAATGTGATTTTCTCTGCGATTTCCGCCGGAGGCGGTCGCGTCAAGATTTTCCGCAAAAAGATTTTTGACAAACCGTCGAAAAAGTTTAACTTTTTACTCTATTTATGGGTAAATTTCTAAATTCCGTTTATTTCATCTTTTGATTCAACCCGGCCGCCCGAGGAGGGTCTTCTTGTCGAGATCAGGGGCTTTGCTTCCCATTCTTGTCGTCCTGGCAGCTGTTTTCTGGACCTCGCCGGCCCCCGCGGCCCGGGTGGAGCCTTTTTTTACCCGTAATCTTTCGCCAATCATACAGGTTTTCGGGCTGCCCTCAACCGAAGGGGGCAGGCTTGTCCCCCACAGGAGCACCGATGTGCGCCTGGTGGCAGAGGCCGCCAATCAATCGGCCGGCGGCTCCAACGCACGGGAATTCGCCCTGTTCGACGGCGAAACCTATCGTTTCTCGCTGTCGCTGCGGCACAGCCCCTGGCCCGGCTGGGAAGTGGGTCTCGATCTTCCGGTCGTCTCTCACTCGGGAGGCATCTTCGACAGTTTCATCGAAGGTTGGCACGATTTCTTCGGCCTGCCCCAAGGTGGGCGGGACGACCTGCCGCAGAATCGTCTGATTTATTCCTACGGCAAGGATGGAGATGCCGGGTTCGACCTGCGCAACGACACCACCGGCTTGGGAGATATCCGTACTTACCTGAGTTACCAACTCTGCGGCGGCGCGACCGATTCAAAACGATCATTGGCGCTCAGGGCCGGCATCAAACTGCCTACCGGCGATTCCGACCGGCTCCGGGGCAGCGGCGGCACCGACCTGCACCTGCGCCTTGCGGGCACCGATGCCGCGACCCTGGAGGCTCTCGATCTGACACTCTCTGCCTCGGCCGGCGTGCTGTGGCTCGGCCAGGGCGACATCCTGCCCGGCCGGCAGCGCGACTGGGTCGGTTTCGGGAGCGCGGGCGCCGGCTGGCATCCTCTGGAGTGGCTCGCGCTGAAACTGCAAGTCGACGCTCATTCGTCGTTCTTCCGCGGCAGCGATCTGGAGGAGATCGATTCCGGCTCCCTGCAGCTCGTCATGGGCGGGACCCTCTTTTTCGGCCGGGACTGGAATCTCGACCTGGCGGTCACGGAAGACATCGTGGTCAACACCGCCCCCGATGTGGTCTTCCATCTGGCTTTAGGACACCGCTTCTGAAGGGCGCAACCCCCCGGCAGGCCTTTAATCTCTTTGAATTTGCCCCTGCGCCGGGGGGTGTGATATAAGAAGTCGGCATCGCCGCTGCATGCTCGGTAAAACCGCGCTCGGCGGTGGCCGCCAAAGCATCCGCCCCATTCTTTCCCTTGATCGAGGCGCCACGATCGTTTTTTTATGACGGCACAGGCCATTTTTCATCGATATTTTCCCGGGATCTATCTCGGTCTCATGGTCCTGCTCGGATGCGTGGTGGGCTGGCTGGGCGCCATTGCCGTCAATATCTGGCTGACCCCGCCGGTGGAAATGGCAACCGCGCGCCCCCAGGCCCGCGCGGAAACGGCGGAGAAAGCGCCGCTCGCCGACTACCAGATCGTTCTCGAACGCAATATTTTCGACTCCAGCGGCGCTTCTGCCGGGTTTCTCGACGGGACAACCGCCGATGCCGCCGAAGTCACCCCCGCCCGCACCGAAGAATCCCCGGCGCCCGCCCCGCGCAAGGACTTGACCCTGATCGGAACGGTGGTTGCCGGCGACGCTTCGCTGGCGGTGATCCGCGAGGGAGCCCAGACCGAAATCCATGGAATCGGCGACGAGGTGGGAGGCGCCAGGGTCGACCGGATCGACCGCAATTCGGTCACTTTGAAGAACCAGGACGGCAGCCTCGAGGTGCTCACCATTCCGAGCGAAGGGGGCGTGGCGGTCAAAAGCGCTTCCCGGGCGGCCAACGGCGCCCCGCAAACCGCCGCGGCGGGCCGCTACAACATTCAGCCGGTGGGCGAAAACAAATGGCTCATCCCCCGCCAGACGGCCGATGAGGCCCGCAGCAATCTCAACGAGCTCCTGCAGCAGGCCCGCATGGAGCCGCGCATCGTCGGCGGCCAGACCCAGGGCTTTATCGTGCGCATGATCCGCCCCAACTCCTTTCTCGACATGCTGGGACTGCGCCGGGGCGACATTCTCATGGAAATCAACAACGTCGATCTCAACAGTCCGGAAAAGGCGCTGCAGATTTTTCAGCAACTGCGCGAAGCCCGCAATATTTCGGTCAGCCTGGTGCGCAACGGCCAGCGCATGACCTTCGATTACGAAATCAATTAGCAGAAGCGATGGATAATAAAGTTATGGGAAATACGTCGTGGCAAATAAATCGCCGGCCGCCGCATAATGATCGCATTCCCATATTTTCAGGAGGGTTCGCCTTGACCATCCGTTCTTTTTTCATTCTGTGTCTGACCGCGGCTTTTTTCACGGCCGCAGCGACCTCGGCAGCCGCCCAGGATCAAGCGGCCCCGGCCACCGGTTCGGCCGAGGGCATCGCCGTCGACTTCAAGGACATCGAGCTGCCCGAGCTCATTCAGACCATGAGCGAGCTCACCGGACGAAATTTCATCTACGATGAAACGGTGCGCGGCAAGGTGACCATCATCTCGCCGCGGCGCATGACCCTCGACGAGGCCTACAACGTGTTTCTCAGCGTCCTCAACGTCAAGGGCTATACCGTCGTCCCCAGCGGCCAGGTCAACAAGATCGTCGCGATCAAAGACGCCAAGGAAAGCAATCTGCCCACGCTCACTCCCGAGCGCCACCCCCGCGACCGGGGGGAGCAATACGTGACGCGCCTGATTCCCCTGCAGAATATCGACGCCGCCGAGATCGCCACCACCGTTCTGGCCCCCCTGGTCCCCAAGACCAGCAACATCGTCGCCTACCCGCCGACCAACACCCTGATCATTACCGACAGCGCCGCGAACATCGAACGGCTCAACCGGATTATCCGCCAACTCGACATCCCCAGCTCCGGGGACAATCTCGAAGTGATCCCTCTTGAGCACGCCAACGCCGAGGAGATCGCCGCGCTAGTCACTCAGTTCATCGCCCAGAAGGCCACCAGCAGTCCCCGTCGCCGGGCCCAGACCAACGTCGCCGCGGCGGGGGAAAAAGACATCAGCAAGATCATCCCCTTCAAGCCGACCAATGTTCTCGTCGCCCTGGCCGGGCCCGAGGACATGGAAACCATCAAAGCGCTGGTGGCCCGCCTCGACCAGAGGCCGAGCCAGACCCGCTCGGGCATCCAGGTCTACTACCTGGAAAACGCCGACGCCGAAACCCTGGCCAAGACCCTGAACGAGATTCTCACCGGCATCAAGACCCAGAGCCGCACCGCCACCGCCCGCGCCGCCGCCCAGGGGCAACAGCAGCAGGCCCTCGAAGCGGTCACCATCACCGCCGACAAACCGACCAACTCGGTGATCATCAACAGCACGCCGGAAGACTACGACACCATCCGCGACATCATCCGCCAGCTCGACATCAAGCGCAAACAGGTCTACGTCGAGGCGCTGATTCTCGAATTGTCGATGGACGCCACCCGCCGCCTGGGGGCTTCGCTGCAGGGCGCGGTGGCCACCGGTTCCGACAGCATCGTTTTCGGCACCAGCAACCTCAACACCGGCCCCGCCAACCTGAGTTCCCTCAACCCGCCGAGCGGCAGCCAGATACCGGCGCTTCTGGGGCAAGCGATCGACGGCATTTTGCTCGGGGGCCTGTTCAGCCCGGTCGAGGTTCCCAATCCCAACGGGGAAGGGACTATTTCCGTCCCCGCCCTTTCGGCGCTGATCGACCTGTCCAAGACCGACACCGACATCAATATTCTCTCGGCACCGCGCCTGCTCACCTCCGACAACGAAGAGGCGGAAATCGTGGTCGGCTCCAATGTCCCGATCATCACCTCGCGCCTGACCGACACCGGATCGAGCAGCGGTCTGGCGCAAAGCGTCTCGGTCGAGCGCAAGGACGTCGCCCTGACCCTGCGCTTCACCCCGCAGATCACCGAGGGCGATCTGGTGCGGCTCAATGTCTACCAGGAGGTCACCGACATCGCCCAGCAAAGCGTCGGCGACGTCAACGAGGTGGGGCCGACGTTCACCAAGCGACTTCTGCGCAACACGGTTCTGGCCGAAAACAGCCGCACCGTGGTTCTCGGCGGACTGATTTCCACCAACGTGCAGGAAACCGTCTCCAAGGTTCCCTTCCTCGGCGATATCCCCATCCTCGGCTGGCTGTTCAAGCGAACCAACACCTCGGAGGCCAAAACCAACCTGCTGATCTTCATCACCCCTCACATCATCCACGATGCGGATGATCTGGCCCAGGTGACGAGCCGGGCCCATCGCGCCATGGAGAATTTTCAGCTCCAGGATCTGACGGAAAAGGAAAACCAGAAAATCTGGACCGACGACCAGATCACCATCGATGCGCCGCCGGCCGTTATTCCGGCGCCGCGCATGCCTGCGGCGGAGAATTAATCCTTGATGACCGGGTGGAAGCGCATCGGCGAAATTCTGCGCGAAGACGCAGGGCTTTCCGAAGCCGGCCTGAGCGAAGCCTTGGCGGCCCAGGAGACGTATCCCAGGCGCCTGGGGGAGCTGCTCCTCGAAAAAAAGGCGATTTCCGCCGAGCAACTGGCGCGCGCCCTCGCCCGGCAGCAGGATCTTCCCTTCGTCGAAACGATCTCCCTGAAAGCGGTCGACAACGATCTGCTCGACCAGGTTCCGATCGGCTTCGCCAAGGAATACCGCATCTTCCCGATTCAGCGTAGCGACAGCGGCATTCTGGTGGCGATGGCCGACCCCTTCGACAGCCGGCCGCTCAACGATCTGGTTTCGATCACCGGCGAGTTCGTCGAGACGGCGGTGGCCACCCCCCAGGAGATTCTGCGCGCCATCAACCAGGCCTACGAGACCCGCGCCGGGGAAACCGAGGAGATCATCGCCGACATCGGCCCCGACAAGGCCGACAATCTCGCCGACAACCTCGAGCCGGCCGACCTGCTCGACACCTCGGACGAAGCGCCGATCATCCGCTTCGTCAACAGCCTGGTGACCCAGGCCTACCGCGAACGGGCGAGCGATATCCACATCGAGCCCTTCGAGACCGAAATGGTGGTGCGCTACCGCATCGACGGCATTCTCTACGAAGTGCTCAGGCCGCCGCACAAGGCCCACGCCAGCATCATTTCGCGCATCAAGATCATGTCGCACCTCAACATCGCCGAAAAGCGCCTGCCCCAGGACGGCCGCTTCCGGGTGCGCATCGCGGGCAAGGACGTCGACGTGCGCGTCTCGACCCTGCCCACCGCCTTTGGCGAGCGCGTGGTGCTGCGCCTGCTCGACAAGAGCTCCAACGTCCTGACCCTCGAAGACATCGGCATGGAGAGCGCCCTGCTCAAGCGCATCCACCAGATGATTCACAAGACTCACGGCATTTTCCTGGTCACCGGTCCCACCGGTTCGGGCAAAACGACGACGCTCTACGCCGCCCTCACCCGGCTCAACAGCCGCGAAAAAAACATCATCACCGTCGAAGACCCGATCGAATACCAGTTGGCCGGGGTCGGCCAGATTCAGGTCAACGCCAAGATCAACCTGACCTTCGCCAGCGGCCTGCGCTCGATTCTGCGCCAGGACCCCGACATCATCATGGTCGGCGAGATCCGCGACGGCGAAACGGCCGAAATCGCCGTGCAGTCGGCCCTGACCGGGCACATGGTGTTCTCGACCCTGCACACCAACGACTCGGCGGGGGCCCTGACCCGATTGGCCGAAATGGGGGTCGAGCCCTTTCTGGCCGCTTCGTCGGTGGTCGGGGTGCTGGCCCAGCGCCTGGTGCGCACGATCTGCCCCCACTGCAAGGAAAGCTACCAGCCGACCCCGGAAGTCTTTGAAGAGATGGGGCTCGCGGCGACCTTTCCCGAGGGAGCGACCTTCTACCGGGGAAAAGGCTGCGACCACTGCATGGATATCGGCTACCGCGGCCGCGCCGGCATTTACGAGTTGCTCACCGTCGACGACGAGATTCGCGATCTGGTGCTGAAAAAGAGCGACTCGGCGACGATCAAGAGCGCGGCGAGCCGCCGGGGCATGATTCCTCTGCGCGAGGCGGGCCTGCAGAAAGCCCTGAGCGGACAGACCTCCCTGGAAGAGGTGATGCGCGTGACCCAGGAGGAGGTCTGAGGTGCCGCTCTTCGAGTATTCCGGCTTTAACGCCCAGGGCAAGAAAGTGACCGGGGCGATCGAGGGAAGCGGCCGGCGCTCGGCCCTGCAGCAACTGAAAAACCAGGGCATCGTCGCGACCGAGATCACCCAGCAGAGCGCGGTGCCCAAAAGCCGGGGCAAGTGGCTGCAGGGGCTGCGGCAGCGCCGGGTCCCCACCGCCGAACTCGCCGCGGCCACCCGCCAGATCGCCACTCTGCTCGGGGCGGGAATTCCCCTCGACGAAACGCTGGCCACCATTGCCGGGCAGCAGGAACAACCCGCTCTCGCCAAAGCCCTCAATCAGGCGCGCGAGGAGGTGGTGCAGGGGCAATCCCTGAACCGGGCGCTGGCGCAACATCCGCGGATTTTCTCCGAGTTGTTCGTGAACATGATCCAGGTGGGGGAGAGCAGCGGTACCCTCGATCAGGTCATGCACCGACTGGCCGACTTTCTCGAAGAGCAGGCCCGTCTCAAGTCCCGCATCCAGGCCGCCATGGCCTACCCGGTACTCATGGCCCTGATCGGGACCGCCGTGTTATTCTTTCTCATGGCCTTCGTCGTGCCGAAGGTCACCCGCATGCTGGAAGATCTCGGCCAGACCCTGCCGCTGCCGACCCAGTTGCTGATCACCGTCAGCGATCTCCTGTCTCAGTGGTGGTGGGTTTTCGCCCTGCTGCTGGCGGGCGGGGCGATCGCTGCGCGCCAGTACCTCAAGACCGAGCACGGCAAATTTCAGTTCGACCGGCGCAAGCTCTCCACCCCCATGTTCGGCAAGCTCAACCTGCTGCTGGCCACGGCCCGCTTCACCCGGACCCTGGGCACTCTCTTGCGCAGCGGGGTTCCCTTGCTGGCGGCGCTCGAAATCGTCCAGAACCTGATGGGAAACCGGGTGCTCAAGAAAACCCTGGAAGACACCATCGTCGCGGTGCGCGAAGGGGAAAGCCTGGCCCAGCCGTTGCAGCGCTCGGGGGTTTTCCCGAAGATGGTCAGTCAGATGGCCGCCGTCGGCGAAAAGAGCGGTGAGCTGGAGGAAATGCTGTTCAAGGTGGCCGATGCCTACGAACACCAGGTCGACTCGACCATCAACGCCCTGCTGTCGCTGCTCGAACCGGTGATGATCCTGCTGATGGGGACCGTCGTCGGGTTCATCGTCCTGGCGATTCTGCTGCCGATTTTTCAAGCCAGTCAGGGGATCGGATAACAATCAAAGGCGATAGGCTATGGGCCATAGGCAATCGGCCGGGTTTATTTTTAACTCCTTTCGCCCAGTGCCCAGTGCCCAGTGCCTGCATTTTTCCCACAGAGAGGTTTTCGATGAACAAATACCTGAAAAACTGCCAGCGAGGCTTCACCCTGATCGAGATCATGGTCGTGGTCATCATTCTCGGCATTCTTGCCGGCATCGTGGTTCCCCGCCTGCTGGAAGAACCCGAGGAAGCGCGTCGCACCAAGGCGCAGGTGCAGATCAAGAGTTTCGAAGAAGCTCTGGCCATGTACAAGCTTCACAACGGCTATTTTCCCTCGACCGAGCAGGGGCTGGACGCCCTGGTGAACAAGCCCGAAACGGGACGCGTTCCCAACAATTACAAAGAAGGGGGCTACATCAACAAGATTCCCGCCGACCCCTGGGGCAACAATTACGTCTACCTGAGCCCGGGCGTTCACGGCGATTTCGATCTGCTCTCTTACGGGCCCGACGGCGAACCGGGGGGCGAAGGCAAAAATGCCGACATCGAAAACTGGAACCTGGAATAGGTTCGCCCCGATTCGCGACCAGCGCGGATTCACCCTGGCCGAACTGGCGATCGTGGTTTTCATCATCGCCCTGCTCTCTCTGCTGACGATTCCGAACCTCGCCGACATGGGCGGCTCCGACTTGAAATCGGCGGGGCGCCGCCTGGCCGGCACGGTGCGATACCTCTACAACGAAGCGGCCCTGGAGGGCCTGAACTACCGGCTCACCTTCGATCTCGACAAAAACGCGATCAAAGCTGCGCGCCAGAACGAAACCGGGGAGTGGCAGCCCGTAACCGGGCGTTTCAAGGGAATCACCCTGCCCGGGGACGTTCGCCTGCACAACGCCTCTATCGCCGGGCGCGGCTCCTTTTCGTCCGGGGCGGTGACGACTCAGATCTACCCCGCGGGCTGGATCGACGAAACCGCCCTGCAACTGCAAGACGGCGAAGACAAGATGACGGTGCGGTTTTCTCCTTTGACGGGAACGGCTGAATTTTTCGATGGTTTCCGCGAATTCCGGAAATAAGGGCTTCACCCTGCTCGAGGTGATGGTCGCCCTGGCCATTCTGGCGGCTGCCGTAACGACCCTGCTCTCTCTCGGCAATCGCTCCATCGCCGCCCGCGGCGAGGTGCAGTACCTGACCCGCGCCACCCTGCTGGCGGAGCAGAAGATCACCGAAGTCGAAACCTTTTACCGCCTCGGCAAATCCGGCGACGTCGAGGAAGAGGGAACCTTCGAGGAGCCCTTCGGCAGTTTTCGCTGGGAGATCGCCTTTGCCGATACGCTGGTGCCGGGAATTCTTCAGGTCGATGTCATGGTTCTATGGGGTGCAGCGCAAAAGAACGAGAAAGTCGAGCTTTCGAGCTTTGTCATTCCCTGAGGATGCCCTGGTGAAAAAAACCGGCGAACGCGGATTTACCCTGATCGAGGTGCTGGTGGCCCTGACCGTCACGGCGATCATCATGACCACGGTCTATGGCATCTTTTCCGGCGTCAGTTCGGCCAAACAGCGTCTGGAGCAGGACGGCGAAGCTTTTCACCAGGCCCGGGTGCTGTTCGACCGCCTGGCCCGGGAGATTCGCAGCGCCTATTTTCTGTCCGGCGCCCAGAACACTCTGTTTCGCGGGGGCAAGGACGATGACGACCGCTTCTACCTGGAGTTCACCACCACGGTGGTCTCCCCGGTCCTTCCGCAGGCGACGGGAATCTCCCGGGTCCGCTACGAAATTCGCGAGGATGCGGAGGCCTCCGCGGCCGATGCCGACGATCTGGAGGTTCTTTATCGCCGGGAAGAGTCGCTGTTGCCGGGAGGCGCCGCCGGCGCCCTCGACAATCGTCTCGCCGGCGGCGTCAGCACTTTTCGCCTGCGCTTCCATGACGGTAACGACTGGCAGGAGGAGTGGGAGGCGGCGAGCCAGGGCCTGCCCCAGATGGTGGAGATATTTCTCGAATTCGAATCCGACGGGGTCAAAATTCCCTTTCTGACCGCGTTGGAAGTTCCCCGCATCGAGGCCCCGTGAAAACGCCGGTACTGCGCCAGGAACGGGGAATGGTGCTGCTGCTGGTGCTGGTGATCATGGCGCTGCTGTCGGCCCTGCTCACCGAGTTCGCCTTCTCCACCCTGGTCGACCTGCGGCTGGCCGAGACCTTTCGCGACAGCACCCGCGCCTATTACCTGGCGAAAGGCGGCATCCGCGCAGGACAGATGATTCTGAACGAGGACAAAAACGGCTGGGACAGCCGCGACGAGTTGTGGGGGCGCGGGGTGCCGAATTTCCCCGTTGGCGAAGGCACGATCCGCATTGACATACAAGACCATGACGGGCGACTTTCGTTGAACGCCCTGGTCGATAAAAACAATAATCCCCAATCCGTCCAGAAAGATCGCCTGATCCGGCTCTTCGATACCCTGGGATTGCCCGAGAGTGAAGACCTGGTGGCGGCGCTGATCGACTGGCTCGACAAGGATGATCTCGAATATGACCAGGGTGGTGCGCTGGGCGCCGAGAGTCCCTACTACCTGGGCCTCGATCCGCCCTACCCCGGTGGCAACGGTCCGTTGCGAAGCATGGAGGAACTGGGGCTGGTACGGGGTTTTTCACCTGCGGTCCTTGCGGCGATCGAACCTCACGTTACGCTTTACGGCGACATGACCGTCAACCTGAATACGGCGACCCCCGAGGTTATTTCGACCCTTTATCTGAATGCCGCCGCTCCCGTTTCCCTGGCCGAGGCGCAGGATATCGCCGCGGCCCGCGAAGTGGAACCGTTTCAATCGATGGACGATTTTCAACAGGAATTTCCCGCTTTATGGCCGGAATTCCCCACCAGCCCCCAGTTGAACTACAGGCTCAAAACGATCAGCGATTACTACCGCATCCGCTCCCAGGCGTGGATCAACGACGGAACCAGAGTGGTCTTGGCTGACGTGGAAAAAAAAGGCAGTAAAATATTTTCCCTGCACGTGGATTGACACCTCATATGGCAAAAAAATACATCGGAATCGATTTCGACAGCGACGCGCTGCGCGTCGTCACCGCCGCGGCCGCCAAGGGCGGCCCGATACTGACGAGCGCGCGGGAATACCCCCTCGGCGCGGAGGAGGACGCGCTCAGCGACGCACTGGCGGAGGCCCTGTCGGAGGTGACGTTCGGCGACCGGGTCGTCGCCTGCCTGCCGGCGGTGGGCAGTTTTTTCCGTCACCTGGAATTTCCCTTCTCTGATCCGAAAAAACTTGAATCGGTGCTGCCCCTCGAGTTGGACAGCCAGGTTCCGACAACCGATGAGCTGGTTTTCGATTTTCTCGCCCCCCAGCCCAAGGGGGAAAAATTCGAAGTCCCCGCGGCGGCGGTGAGAAAAGACCGGGCGGCGCAGATGGCGGCGCATTTCGAAGCGGCCGGCCAATCCCTGCAGATTCTCGACCTGGCCCCCTTCGCCTATGCGGCCGGCTTGCGCGATCTGCTGCAGACCGGCATTCTCGCCACGGTCACGAAGAGCGAGGTGAGCCTGGCCCGGATCGAAAATGGCCGGGTGCTCGATTTCCGCAGCTTGCCCCTGGGGGCCGCCGTCGCACCGCAAAAGATCGCGGCCACCATCCGGCGCGAATATCTGATGCTCGCCAAAGCCGACAGCGACGGTTCTCCAACCCTGCATCTCATCGGTCCCGGTGTCAGTGATTTTCTGCTCGCGGCGCTGGGCGAGGCGGGCATCGAAACCCGGATTCCGCCGCTGGCCATCGACGGGCACAGCCTGGCTCCCGCCATGCTGCCGGCGGCCGCCCTGGCGTTGCGCGCCGGCCTGCCGTCGCGAGAGCGCCAGTTCGATTTTCTCAAAGGCGACCTGAAACCCAAGAGCGAATGGGCCGGTTTCCGCCGCCAGGTCATTGCCGCATCGGTATTGCTGGGGCTGGTCCTGATTCTCGGCGGCGTCGGGGCCTATGCCAATTACGCCCATCTGCATTCCCGAGCCGAAGCCCTGCGCGAGGAGATGACCCAGGTCTATCGCCAGACGTTCCCCAATGCGAGCGTCATTGTCGATGTGCCGGCGCAGATGAAAAGCAGCCTCGCCCAGCTTCAGGAGAAAGCCCGCCTGCTCGGCATCGGACAGGACCGCTCCGCCCTGAATCTGCTGCGCGAGGTTTCGGCGCGCACCCCGGCGGAAATGACTCTCGATGTCCGCGAGCTGACCTACAACGGTGAACAGTTGCGCATCGACGGCATCACCACCTCCTTCGAATCGATCAACCGCCTGTCCCAGAGCCTGGAGGCGTCACCGCTGTTCGGGGAGGCGCAGATCGCCGATGCCAAAATGAGCATCGACGGCAGCAAGGTCGATTTTCGCCTGAACCTGAAGATTTCTCCGGAGGAACTGGCCCCATGATCAACCTGTCCGAAAGGGAAAGGATCTTTGTCATCGGCGGAGGCCTGGCCATTGTCCTGGTCGCCGTGTGGCTCGGCATTCTGGCCCCCTACCGCGAAGCCGTGGCCGCGGCCGAAAGCAAAATCGCCAGCCGCGAGCGGCAACTCAACGAGGTGCAGCGCCTGCGGCAGGAATATCAACGTTTGCAGGGCGAGCTGGCCGAGGCCGAGCGCCAGCTGGTCGGCAAAGGTCGGGGATTCTCGCTCTTTTCCTTTATCGAGGATGTCACCACCCGCACCGGGGTCCGCGACAAGCTGGTCTCCATGCGCCCCCAGAGCACGGCGACTCAGGGCGAGTACCGCGAAGAGTCGGTGGAGATCAGGCTGGAGAAGCTGCGCCTTGACCAGTTGGTACGGCTGCTTCATGCCATGGAGGCGGCCGATGTCGTGCTCAATACCAAGACTCTGCGAATCAAACCCCGCTTCGACGACCGTTCTCAGCTCGACACGGTGATCGCGGTCTCCTTCTTTCAGAAATCATCATGAAATTCTTCAGCCTGAAAAAACCGTCCCCGACTGGGGGGCAAGGGAAAAACCTCTCCCGCCTGCTGACCTTGCACGGCGGGGCGGTCGCCCTGTTCCTGCTGGCCTGCGTCATCACGTTCTTGTCGCTCTTTCCCGGCCAGGCGGTGCGCGACCGGGCCGAGCACCTGATTCTACAGCAGACCGGAGTCGCCATCGACATCGGGCAGCTGTCCCTCGCCCCCCTGGCCACCCTGAACCTGCGCGACGTTCGCTGGCAGCCCGACCTGCAGGACTGGCCCGCGCTCACCCTGACTACGCTGGAGCTCTCCCCGCGCTGGAGCAGCCTGTTCGGCGGCAACCCCGGCGCCTCGGTCAGCGCCGCCATCGCCTCCGGTGCCATCGACGGTTATGTGCTCCGGGACGGATCCCTCGCGGCGCGGCTGAGCCAGATCGGCGTTACCCCGTTTTTCCCCCCATCCTTCCCCTACCTCCCCCAGGGCACCGTCAACGGAACCATTGAGGCGACCGGCCCGGTGCTTAGCGACAACGGTCGGGCGAACTTCCAATTGCAGCTGAACCAGGCCGCCGTCTCAGGCCTGGAAGCCCTCGGTGTCAAAGACGGTCGCCTGTCGCTGGGCGATATTCTGGTCGAGGGGGTTTTCCAGGGGCGCAACCTCAAAGTCGAAAATCTGCGCAACGAGGGAGGAGACGTTCAGATTGCCGGAAAAGCCACAATCTTTGTGGCGAATACACCACAACTCAGCCGTATCACCGCCCAAATCGAAGTGACGCCGGGACCGGGCCTCGCTCCGGGGCTGCGCGATCTTCTCACGCTGAGCGGGGTAAAACCCGACCGCAGCGGCACTTTTCGCTTTCGTATCGCCGGAAATCTGGCCCGACCAACCTTGCGCTGAAAGAATTTTCGTTTAGGCTTTAAGCTTGCAACTGACATTTATTGTTGCGTTGACTTGGTGTTTTCGCTAAAATCCGCGTTTGCCGAAACAAAGACTTAAAGCCATGAGAAAAAGTTTCAATTTCACACCATTGATATGCGCCCTGTTTCTGCTTCTGGCCACCTCCGGGTGCCAGGACCCGGCGGCGCCCCAGCGGCCGCAGGTGCAGAAGAGCCAGGCCAAAGCATCCCCCGCCACTTCTCCGCTCGTCATCTATCCCGACTCCCACGACGAACTCCGCCGCATCTTCGCCCTCAACAATTACGATCTCGACACCCTCGACTCGGGGGTGCCGAAGCTGATCGTGAACACTCTTCCGGCCGACCTCGATCGCGTCAACCAGACCAGCGAGAAAAAGCGGATCTTCTTCCTCACCCTGCTTCCGATGGTGCTGATGGCCAATGAAGAGATTCAGGCCGAGCGCGATCAGCTCCACGCCGTTTTCTCTTCCTTCGACGAGGGCCGCCTGCCTTCCGCCGGCGAGCTGGAACGACTCAATGTCATTCAGCGCAAGTACAAGGTCAAGGGCGATCCGCTGATCGATTGCGGAGCGCGGGAGAAGCTTCTGGCCCGGGTCGACATCCTGCCGCCCTCGCTGGTTCTGGCCCAGGCCGCCAACGAATCGGCCTGGGGCACGTCGCGTTTCGCCCAAGTCGCCAACAACATCTTCGGCGAATGGACTTTCACCCCCGGCGCCGGCATCGTCCCGGAAAATCGTCCCGAGGGCGAAATTTACGAAGTGCGCCGGTTTCCGACCATCTACGACTCGCTCAAATCGTACATGCGCAATCTCAACACCAATCGGGCCTATGCCCCGCTGCGCGAACTGCGCGCGGAAATGCGCCGCCAGGAACGCCCCCTGCTCGGCACCGATCTGGCCAGGGGGCTGATCGCCTATTCGACCCGCCGCGAGGAATACGTGGCGGAAATCGCGGCCATGATCCGCCACAACAAGCTGTTCAAACTTTCCCAGATCAATCTGCGGGGGTCTTGACCCCCGAAAATCTCCAATCTCGCTAAAAGAGCCGGGGCCTGAGCCCCGGCTCTTTTTTTATTCGGGAGCTTCCGGCCTGATCCAGAGATGGCTGTACCAGAACCACCCGCCTCCTCTTTTCGCCGGTGCCGTCAGGGTGTATTTGGAGCGACGTCCGGAAAGCGGCTCCGCGGCCCGCACCCGCACCAGCCCCGGCTGCTCGGGGTCAACGATGATCTCCGCATCCGCCCGGCCGCCGACGAAGCAGTTCAACCGGCTCAGATCGGCCCCGCCACCCGGATCGAGGCGAAGGGTCAACCAGGGGGGATTCTCCTCCTGCAGCAAAGGGCTCCGCGGCTCGGCCGCGACGACCGGCATTGGCTTCATCCGGGCTTTTTCGCGAAATCCCTCCAGGGTGGCGTAGGCTCCGCCCATCGGAAACCGGGGCAGGCGGAAAGGATCGCTCCCCACGGCCACCACCCCCGAAGTCTGCACCGCGGCCCCGGTGAAACCGAGCCTGCGCACCAAGGCAATCAATTCGAGGTCGTATTCGCCGTAAGGGTAGGCAAAGAGCGCGGGCGCCTCGCCCAGGTTCTTGCGAAAAGCCTCCTGCGCCCCGACCAGATCGGCACGGATGCGCTGACGCCACGCATCGCCCCCCTCCCCTTCGAGTCGGTTCACCAGGTGATCGTGGCGGGAGGAGTGATTGCCGATTTCGATCCCTTCCCTTTGCAGATCCCCGATCTGCTCCCAGGTCAGATAGCCGGAATGGCCGACGCTGGCGGTGGCGACGAAGAGGGTGGCCGGATAGCCGAATTCCTTAAGCAGGGGAAGAGCACCTGTCAGGACGCTCGAATAACCGTCATCGATGGTGAGAACGACGCATCTTTGCGGAAGGGGTTCCCCCCGCTCAAGCCGGCTCACCAGTTCTCCCAGCGCCAGCACCCGGTAATCGTTGCTTTTCAGGTAGTCCAATTGCTGGCGAAAAACCTCGAGAGCAACGTTGGTGGAAGGATAGCGAGCGTCGCCAAAGCGATGATAGACAAAGATGTTGGCCTGGCCGGCCAGCACCTCGACGCCCCAGCCCAGCACCAGCAGCATGAAAAAGGCGGCCCAAAGCCGCCTAGGATTCTTCAGTCGCACTAAATTTCTCCTCTCCCTTGACCCGGCTGCGCAAAAAGCGCCGCACGGCGTTGCGCGCCTTGGGCGTCACCGCCCATTCCAGCCATTTGGGCAGGGCCTGGGGGGTGTCGCAGGTTTCGATGGCGACCTGATCGCCATCGAGCAACCGGTAGCGCAGCAGGCGGGTCTGTCCGTTGACCTTGGCGCGGCGGGCATGCAGGCCGAGTTCCTCATGAATATCGAAGGCGAAATCGAGAACGCTGCTTCCCTCGGGCAGGGTCCGGATATCGCCGGCGGGGGTGTAAACCTGAATCGAGGCCGAGGCCAACCGCAGACTTTCCTTGTCGAACAGCGATTCGCCCTCGAGCAGCGACTCCATCAACCCCTTGAAATTGGTGGCGCGGAATTCGAAGCCGGGCGCCAGCACCCCGGAATCGTTGAAACGGGCCAGCTTGCGGGTGGTGATTTCGACCCGCATCCGGTGCTCGCCGGCCTGGACCGTCGTTTTGATCGCCTGATAGCCGAACTGCGAGGTGAAGTGCAGATGATCGCGCAGCTTTCCGGGAATCGGGGGAAACAGGCTGTGCAGAATGCCCAGGCCCAGGTAGGCGTCCATGGTGCGGTCAACCTGCATCTCGAGCGTGTAAAGGGTTGAGATGCCGCGGTTCATGACCTTGGCGGCGGCGATGGAAAAAGGGCGCCAGCGGTCACGCAAAACGACGGAAAATCGATGATGTTCGACCGCATTGTTAAACTGAGCCTTAAGTTTGCGCAACGAGGGTTCGACCCTTTCACGCAGGGTCTCCAGGTGACCCTGGTAACGATGGTGACGACGCGGGTAGAGAATGCGCAGGGACAGGGCCTCGAGCTCCGAAGACACATGCCCCATCCCCAGATGCTGAGCCAGAGGAACATAGATCGCACGGGTTTCTTCGGCGATGAGCTTTTGCTTGGAAGGAGACAGGGCGCCAATGGTCTGCAGGTTGTCGATGCGGTCCCAGAATTTGAGGCACAACACCCGCACGTCTTCGATCGCCAGCAGCACGGTCTTACGGTAGGTTTTGGCCTTGAGGGCCTCGCGGCTGAGATTCTCGTCGGAGGCCTTGGTCAGCCCGTTGACCAGCACGGCGACCTCGTTGCCGTAGATCGCCTCCACCTCGCCGAGAGTGACGGGGGTATCCTCCACCACGTCATGCAGCAGGGCCGCGAAGACCGACTTGAAATCCATCCAATGGCGCGCCGCGAGATGCGACACCCGCAAGGGATGGAAAAAATAGGGCTCGCCCGATTTGCGAAACTGTCCATCGTGGGACGTCCGGGCCAGCTCGATGGCGTTCTGCAGAAGGTTGATGGAGTTATCGAGTTCCTGATCGCTCATGCCGCCGCCGTGATGGGTGACGAGCAACTCCATGATTTCGGAGATCAGGCGTTTTTGGGTTCGTTCGTCGAATTCGGTCATGGATCGGATCATCTTCCGGATGTCTTAAGTCGTTTTTATGGTAATGGAGTTTCCGCCTCCGGGCAAGAGGCATGTCGGCGGGTTTGACAAGCCATCCTCCGGGTTCTAGTCTTTAAGGGTGAATGTTTGACCAGCCTGGGGAGAGTCTGATGCGACAGGACAAAATAAAAAAATTACAGCACCGCCTGGTTGAAATGCGCCAGGAGTATTATGCCGAAATTCAATCCCGCAACGAGCAGGCCGCCTCCCTCGGCGATGCCGGGGTGCCCGATATCGGCGACATGAGTCTGACCGCCAACCTGCGCGATTTCCTGCACCTGCTCAGCGATGCGAAACGGGACGAATTGTTGCGCGTCGACGAAGCTCTCGACAAGATCAAGGACGGCCGCTACGGCATGTGCGAAGAATGCGAAGAGCCGATCCCCATCGAACGTCTCGAAGTACGTCCTTTTACCCGCTACTGCGTCGCCTGCAAGGAGCAGATCGAACGGGAGAAAGCCAGGCAGGCCGGAACCGGCGAAGGAACGATCTGAGCGACCGGGATTAGCGGCCGAGTTTTTCCTTCAACCAATTCCAGGGAAAAAACATCGAAACCCGCTGCTGGTAACGGCGATAGCGCTCGCCGTACTCGAGCAGCAGTTTTCTCTCTTCGAGTACTGCCCCCACCCCGAGATAAGCGCTCAGAATCACGCTGGTGACGAGATCGTCGAGCTGAAGGTCGCGCCCCCACAGCAGGAGAAACGCCGCCAGATACCAGGGATGGCGGACCAGGCCCAGAACGCCATCGGTTTTGAGCCGGCTCGGCCGCCCCTCGCCCCCCCCTTGCCGATAACGTCTGACCTGTCGCAGACCGAGAAACTCCTCCATGGGGTAGGCTTGCGCTCCCGCATAGAACAATCCCAGCCCGGACACGACCATGAACGCCTGCAGCAGGCTCCAGGGCCAGCGCCAATCGAGGACCGTCGGGGTGCTCAGGAAGAGAGTCCACCCCACCAGGGGAACGATGGTGACGATGGCCAAAAGGTTGTAGCCCAGACGAAACCAGGCATAGCGAGAGCCCAGCAGCTTGCGGGCAATCCGGGTGACCGGCGGGGTGATGAGCAGGGAATGAAGAGAGCACCAGAACAGCCACCCCAGCGCCAAAAGAATCAGATCTGCCGCCATCGTTCCTCGACCTCAACGACACAGGGCGCACCGAAGCGCGCCCTGTGCGAAAAACAGCATCACCTGCGACGGCGCCTACCCCGGAGGCCAGGTCAGATCGCGGCCGCCCAGCAGATGGAAATGAATATGCCAGACCGACTGGCCGGCCCCCTCGTTGCAATTGTTGACCAGCCGAAACCCGTCTTCGGCGAACCCGAGGTCATGGGCCAGCTTGCCGGCGACCTGGTGGATGTGCCCGATCAACTCGTTATCGGCCGTCGACAGGTCGAGGGTCGTGCGGATGTGCTTGCGCGGCACGATAAGCAGGTGGTGAGGGGCTTGCGGATTAATATCTTCGAATGCGACCACCAGATCGTCTTCGAACGTTTTTTTTGCGGGAATCCGGCCATCGACGATTTTGCAGAAAAGGCAGTCTTCGCTCATCGCATCATCCTCTGTCGTCATCTATTCGAGCAATCGTCACAGCAGGAACAGCTGCTGCACATCTTCTTTTTTCTCAGGCGTTTCAACCGTCTGCGGGTTTTTCAACTGCTCCAATAATACCACATTCCAGCGCTCGCGGGCGGCGCGCTTGAGCAGCCTCTCGTCGTGAGCGAGCAGAATGACCTGATGATCGCGGCTGATTTTTTCCAGAATTCCCAGAGTCTCCGCCAGCCTCGTGCTGTCGAGATTGACCAGGGGGTCGTCGAGGATAAGAGGCAGGCGCCGGCCGCGGGAAAGATGGCGGGTCAGCGCCAGGCGTACGGCGAAATAGACCGCATCGGCAGTCCCCCGGCTGAAATGCTCCACCGGCTTCCACTGGCCGTTGCGAGACTTGAGGAGAATTCTGAGATCGTCCTCAAGGCAGATTTCGCCGTAACACCCGCCGGAAACCACCGCCAGGTAATGACCGATATCGGCGGCGAAACGATCGAAGTAGGTCTGGCGAAATTCACCCACCGCCTGACTCAAGAGCTCGAAACCCGCAGCCAGACCGGCCTTGCGGCGAACCAGAACTCTTTCCCGCTCACGCAGACGCTCACCTTCCTCCTCGATGCGTTCGAGGTCGGCAAGTTCTCCCTGCAGGGAAGCTTCGCGCCGGGTCAATTCGAGCAGGCGCGTCTCGCGGGCCCTGAGATCGTCGCCCAGATCATGCAGTTTCCGCTCGGCCTGGGCGAGCTCTTCTCGGGGCAGCAAGGCCTGGCGGTATTTGTGCCGCTCTTGCTCCAGCCGCTCTTCGATAACGGCCAGCTCGCGGGTCAGACGCTCCTTTTCCTCGGTCAGCGCGGCGACAGGGGGCAGCACCTTGAGGCCGCTTTCGCTCTCGCGCAGGGCGTCGGCGAACTCACGATGACGCTCGAGGTTGCGCTGCATCCTGACCCGCTCGACCGATGAGGTCTTCAGGCCCAGTTCCTCGAATTCTCCATCCAATGTGGCGAGCCTGCTCTGGGCCTGCACCCGCTGTTCCTCGAGCACCGTCTGCTGACCCTGCAGATGACTCAGGTCGGTGCGAAACCCGAACAGGTTCGCAAAGTACAGCCCCCACAAACCGGCCAGGGCCGCAACTCCGGCGCCGACGCTCCAGACCAGCCATTGGGGCAGGGACCAGGCGGCGGCGCCCGCCGCTGCCGCGACCACCAGCGAAATGCCGAGCCGTTTCTTCCAGTCGGGTGCCGGCACGGATACGAGTTTTTCCCGCAGCGCCACCATTTCCGACTGAATCTGCACCAGTTCCTGGCGCACGTCCTCGCTCTCGGACAGCAGCCGGGGAAGCTTTTCGGGAAGATTGCGCGGCAGACCGGCGGCCTGCAATTCTTTCTCGATTGCCGCCCGGCGTTGAATCAGGTCGTTGACCTTGGTCATTTCCTGGTCGATGCGGGAGAATTCCTTGCGCAGCCGTTCGGCCTTTTCTTCGAGCTCCCACTGCTGCCGCACCCAGGCAAGATAGCGCTCGCCCTTTTCGAAATCGCCGCGCCCCGTCTCGATAGCGCTCCCGAGATCGGCCATTTCCTTGCGCATCGCCTCGAGGTCGTGGAGGCTCCCCTGTTCGGCGTGCCAGCGGCTTTCGAGCTGGGTCAGACGAGCGCGGATCTCTTCGAGTTCGCGCTCGCGGGTCTTGTCCTTGCCCCAGGGGTTTTCCCGGGTGATGCTGAAATAATCGTCCTGCAGCGACTGCAGCACGCGGTCGTAGTCGACCTCGACGAAGCCGGAGAGCAGGGTCTTGATCTTGGCGGTCATCCCGCCCTGGCCGGAGACCTCGAGGCTGCCCTGACCGAAGAACAGGGAGGCGCGAAAGATATCCTCATCGGCGACGCCGAAGAGCCGGGTGAGCTGCTCCAGGTATTCGCTGCGCTCGGACGAGCGTCCCTGCGGCGAGGCCTTGCCCTCGAACTGATTGAGGGTGTGGTAGAGATCGTCGCGCTCGACCAGGGATACCCGGTCGCTGGCGATGTCGCGCTCGACGCGCACGGTATGGTTGCGCCCCTCCAGGACCAGTGCCGCTTCGCACACCCCCTGCCGCCCCCAGGTGCGAAACCGGTCTTTGTTGCGCACCCCGAAAAGCACTGCGGGAATCGCCTCGACCAGGGTCGACTTGCCGACCTCGTTGGGGCCGATCACCAGATTCATGCCGCGGCGAAAATCGACGTTGCGTTCGCTGAACTTGCCGAAATGACGTAATTCGAGGCTGCGCAGAATCATGCCTCACCTCCCCCGAAGGCACGAAAGCGCACCAGCACTTCGCGAAAGGCCTCCTCCAGAATTTCCCGCTCTTCCGGTGCGGCGGCGGCGATGCGCTGCCGGGCGCTGCGGACGAACAGCCCGCGCACCGTCTCCTCTTCCTCGATCCGGCGCGCAAAGCGGCTGTCGAACAGGCCGGTTCGATCGATCAGTTCGAGATGGAAGAAATCGCCCGCCAGCAGGCCGTGCAATTGGGGCAGGTCAAGGGGCGCTTCCACCACCCCGGTGAGGGTCAACCGCAGCAGCATGTCGCCGTGACCCAGCGCGGCGATTTTGGCCGCAGCCTGATGCTCGTCCTGACAGCCGGCGAGGTCGAGGGTCATCTCAGCGAGAGTGCGGCTGTTGCAGGCCAGCTTATCGACCTGGGCCCGGTGCGGCTCGACCGCGACCAGCGCGCAATGGCGCGGGCCGTTTTCCCCGAAGCGTTTTCCTTCGGGAGAGCCGGGATAACAGGCCCACACCCGGTCTTTCTCGATGAAGGGTTCGAACTCATGATAGTGACCGAGAGCGACATAATCGAGGTTCCAGGTCTTGAGCAGGGGCAGAGTGAAGGGAAGATCCTTCTTGCGGTAATCCCACTCGGGACTCCCTTCGCGAGAGCCGTGCAGAAGGCCGATGTGAATCCCCTCCGGACACCGCCTCTTCAGGGCCTCGAGGGCGCCCTCGGAAACATTGGAGCGATAGGCGAAGCCATAGAGATAGACATCCTGGCCGGCCACGACCACCTTGACCGGCTCATCGACCACCGGACTCTGCAGAATCAGGGTACCGGGAAACTCAAAGCGGCGGAACACCGAATCGGCGGCCACCACATTGTCGTGGGTACCGGGGATGAGAACCGGCAGGATGCCCCGATCGGAGAGACGCTTGAAGCCGGCCTGGACTTTACCGACCAGTCCCGAATCGGGCCGGGGATGGTCGAACAGATCGCCGGCGACCAGAAAGAGGTGGACTTCGTTTTTGATGGCCAGGGTCAGCAGGCGTTCGAAGGTCCGGCAGAAATCGTCCCTGCGGCGCTCCTCCAAGGGCCCCAGTTGCGGAAACGGGGCATCGAGATGCAAATCGGCGGTATGAAGAATGCGGATCATAAAGAAACCTTATTCGGCCTCGTAGAATTCGGGGTAGTAACAGACGTTGGGCGAGCAGTCCGCGCCGAACCGCTCGCGGTGAGCCCGGCGCGCACGTCGGCGGTAATCGGCGAAATCGTCGCACTGCCCGGCCAGCTCGACAAAGTCGCGAACCAGAAGAAGGTTCTTTACTTTCTGCATGGATGGTGCGCCGCGCCCCACCAGCTTGAGTCCGCAGACGCCGCTGCGCGTCAGGGAAGGAACCGCGCACAGACCGCAGCCGTGGCGGCGGTTGGTCTGCGACCAGCTCGCCTGGCGCGCAATGACCCGCTCGAGGCGGGCGCTGGCCGGGGGCTGCTCGGGAGTCAGGGTGTAGGGGATTTCGCACGGCCAGATCTTGTCGGGGCTGGCGTGATGGAAGGTGCAAAGCCCCTCGGTGTTGGGGCATTTCCCCACCAGCATGAATGCGTCGAAGCGCATCCCCGGCACCCGCGCGATGATTTCCTGCATTTCGCCGACGGGAAGATGGCGCGGCAGAATCGTGCGCCGGATCCCCTGCTCCCGATAGAATTTCACCGCCTCCGAGTTGCCGAGACGGGCCAGGGTACTGGCGTGGTACTCGATCTGCGGATGGCGCCGGCGCAACAATCGCAGAAGCCCGAGATCGGCGAGGATAATGCCATCGATCCCGGCGTTCGCCGCCTGATCCACGTATTTGAGAAGATAGGGGATCATGGCATCGTCGTAGAAAGGCGCATTGAGGGTAAGGGAAAAGGTGCATCGACGTTCGTGCGCCTTGGCGACAATGGTCGAGAGTTCAGCCAGATTGCGAATCTGAGCTTCGCCGAAGGTCCGCTGGTTGATCGAGGCGAGGCGACCGAAGTTTTTCTGCCAGTCCGAGGGCACGAAGCCCCCGTAAAGCTCGTCGGCGCCGGCTTGCAGAAGTTGATCGGCCTCGGCCAGATTATCGATGGGCGAAATGATCTTCATAGGGTCGGAGGTTCAGAGCTCGCAAAGAATCGGGGCAACGGCCAATTCATTCCCCATCGCGGTATCGCCAGATGTTCTCGCGGCGGTAATCCCACCAGCTGCCGTCTTCGTGCGCCGCGAGGGTTTCGCCGACGAGAACCAGGGTCAGGGCCGGTCTTCTGGTTTTCCGGGTGAGATTGAAAAAGTCGCGCTCCCCCACCTTGTCGACGATATCGTCGAGGGTGCCGGTGACGATCTCCTCTCCCGGCAGGCACAGGCGGTGAATGATGGCGATGGCCACATTGCGCCCGTAGCCCGCCCGCAATTCACCCACCAAATGCGACAGGGGACGGTTGTTCATGTAAATCAAAAGAGTTGTCCCCGGCCGGGCGAAGTCGCCAAGCTTCGGGTCCTCCGGGCGGTCGCCCAGGGTTCGCGGGGAGAGGATGACCGCCGCTTTGCAGACTCCGGGCAGATCGAGAGTTTTTTTCAGGCGCGCCGAAGCGGCATTGGCGGTGCCGACTCCGGGCACCACCTCGGCGCGCTCCCCCAGGGCGTCGATCAGGCTTTGAAACGGCGAATAAAACGTCAGGTCGCCGGGGACGAGAAAAGCCACTGGCCCAGTCCGCAAAAATTCACCGATACGGTCAAGAAGCTCCTGGTAATAATATTCGAAGGGCACCAGCACAGTCTTGCCCTGAAGATCGTCGGCAAAAGTTTCCTCGTAGGGGGTGGGCGCGAAGACCACCGGGCATCGCTCGAGGAGCTTGGCGCCCTTCCGGGTCAGGAAATCGGGATCGCCGGGGCCGGCACCGATGAAATAAACCTTAGGGGAGATGTCTCCCCGGGAATTAATGGGCATGGTTGGTTTCCTGCTCGCTGTGGTTCTGGGGGATGGATGCGGTCTTCTGCAGAAAGACGAAAAACTCGCGATTGCCCTTGGGACCGAGAATCGGGCTTGGGCAGACCCCCTCGACCCGGCACCCCTGGGTCTGGGCAAAGCGGGAGATGTTGACGATCACCTCTTCGTGCAGGAGGGGGTCGCGCACCACCCCGCCTTTGCCGACCTTCCCCCGCCCGACTTCGAACTGGGGTTTCACCAGAGCGATGAGCTGCGCATCGGGGGTCAGCAGCGCCAGAGTGGGGGGAAGGACTTTTTCCAATGAAATAAACGATGCGTCGATCACCGCCAGATCAGGCCGCTCGGCCAGGCTTCCCGGTGCGAGATCGCGAATGTTGGTCCGCTCGAGATTGACGACCCGTTCGTCCTGGCGCAGTTTCCAGGCCAACTGCCCATACCCGACATCGATCGCGTAAACCCGCCTGGCGCCGCGCTGCAGGAGACAATCGGTAAACCCGCCGGTGGAGGCGCCGACATCGATGGCGACCCGTCCCGCGACCTGGAGGGCAAACTCATCGAGCCCCCCCGCGAGCTTGAGCCCGCCGCGAGAGACAAAGGGCATGTCTTCGCCCCGCAGCCGAATCGCGGCGCTCACCGCGACCTGGGAACCGACCTTGTCCACGGGCTGGTCGTCGACCAGGACCTGGCCCGCGAGAATCATCGCCTGGGCCCGCTGCCTCGAAGAGACCAGGCCGCGCTCCACCAGCATTTTGTCAAGCCTCTGTTTTCGCGCCATTTTTCTTTCGTACCAACCCTTAATGAGCTGCCCGTCGAAGGGTACCAAAGGTTAGCATACCGCCTACGGGCGGGCAAAGACTTTCTCCCGTCGCCAGAGCGGCCCAGACACCGCATTCTCATGCATGAAAACCGTGGAAAAAATATCGTAACTGTTCACCCTGGTCCGAAAAAGGGCTCGCGGCATCCATGGCGAAGGCCGCATGAACCCTTCCCTGGGGCTTGACCGNNCCCTGAGCCCAATAGTTACAAAATATCTTTCCGAGTCTGCCTTTTGACACCTTGGTTCCGCCTGATCGCCAAGTCGGGCGGAAATGCCCTTTTCCACTCATGTAAAATCTTTAAATTTCAGAGACTTGGACAAATAATTCGGTATTCCCGACTGGCACGCATCTCGCATTATTAATATCCGGCAATTTTTATGTTTTTTTCGTCCTCTCCGACGACCATTTTTACGGCAAGCAGGGTATGCAGAATCTGGCTCGGCAAAACCTCCCCCTTCACATGCTGAACCACCTGACGGCTGCATCCAGCGGCCCCGCCCAATACCGTCCCATCGATCTGCGCTGCCTGCATCCCGAGCTCACCGCTCCGTGCGATCTCTTTCTGCGGGTCGGGCCTGCGCGCTATACCCTTTTTGCCTGCGAAGGTCTCGCCTTTTCGCCCCACCACCGCGAGAACCTCATCGAAACCGGGGTGGAGGAGCTTTACATCAACGAAGAGGATTCGCCGGTCTTTTACCGCTATCTCACGGATGCGCTGACCAAGGTGGTTCAAAACCCCCATTGCCCCTCGGAAACCAAGGCGGAATTCGTCCATGCCGCCTGCCGCGACATCATGACCAAGGTCTATTCCGATCCGCGGGCGGTCTTCATCGAGCAGGCCCATGAGGTCTTGTGGCCGGCCGTCGACCTGGTGGTGCGCGACGACCGGGCAACCCGCTGCCTGGTGCAGCTCACCGCCCACGACGTGAGCACCTACACCCACTGCACCAACGTCGGCATTTTCGCCATTTCCCTGGCCAAGATCTTTTTCGGCTCCACCGCCGACCACGACCTGCACAACCTGGCGGCGGGTTTTTTCCTCCATGACCTGGGCAAGTGCAAGATTCCCCTCGAAATCCTGAACAAACCGGGGCGGCTCGATGCGGGGGAATGGGACGTCGTGCAGACCCACCCCCGGGAGGGGCACGATCTTCTGGCCGAGACCGGTCATATGACCGACGAGGCCCGGATCATCATTCTGGAGCACCACGAAAAAGACGACGGCAGCGGCTATCCCGAGCAACTCAGCGCCGCCGACATCCACCCCTACGCCCGCATCTGCCGATTGGCCGATGTCTACGAGGCCCTCACCTCAGACCGCCCCTACCACACCCGCCAAACGACTTACAATGCGCTGAAGCTGATGAAGGAACGCGTGCTGGCCGACATGGACCAGGAATTGTTCGAGCATTTCGTCAAACTGTTCAAGTTCTGAAAATGAAAAAGGAGGCCTAACCCCGCCTGGCCCCCCTTTCCCGATCTGCGGTTGCGGCAATCGCCGGCTCAGTTCAGAAAATATTCCCGGTTTTCATTGAAGACCGTCATCACCTCGTCGACCACCTTCTCAAGGCCGGCGGAATCGAGCTTGAGGATAGCGGCGCCCGGGTTGCCCGACAAATCGAGCCGGCTTTCGGGGGTGCGTTGACCGATGCCGAGTTTGCGGCAAATCGCCCCGGCAAGATTGACCGTAGCGGTGAGGCGCAACAGGCCGGCCCCCGCATCCTCATCGACCGCCAGGTCGCCGTGGTGCATGGTGCATTGAATCAGCCCTTCGGAAAAGTTCCATTTTTTCAGGACGGCCGCGCCCACCAGCGCATGTGAATAGGGAAAATATTTCCGTTCGAGCTCAGGGAAGCTTCCTTCTCCATTATAAACCGCCTGCATCAGTTCCTGAAACTGCTCCGGCTGGCTGAAATTAAGCACGACCTTGCCGATATGGCGAAACAACCCTCCGAGAAAAGCCTCCTCCGGATCAACGCCGTCAAGATTTCGGGCCAAGACCTTGGCGCCGATGGCGCACCCGATCGCATCCTCCCAGAGAACCTTTTCCAGCAGGCCGAAACTCTTGTTCATCCCCTTGAGGCTGGCGGCCAGCACCAGGCTGCGCAGGGTTTTTTCCCCGAGAATGACGATGGCGTTCTCGAGGGTCTTGACCTGGCGCTTCATGGAGTAGAAAGAACTGTTGGCGATTTTCAGCACCCGGGCCGAAAGCGCCGGATCATGGGCGATGGTGTCCGCCAACCCGGTGGCCGAGGTGTTGGGGTCCTGAATCTGCTCGATCACCTTGATGGCCACCGCCGGCATGGGCGGCAGATCGCCGACGGAATTGACGACAGATTGAAAATCGCTGTTCATGGGGCTTGGGCCTCCTCCCGGTAAATCGGTCAGGTCTGTTCGCGCCATAATAACAAAAAATTTTCATAAAAGTTACTTTTTGTTTCCGCCTTGCGCCGGGTGCAACCGCAACCGTCGGACAATACAACGCAACTCTTTTCGGAAACGCATTCAACCATTGTTCTGGAAAAGCTCTTGAAATGGATTATTATTACGGATATTTCGCGTTCTATTCAATTTATGGAGGTTTACCATGACACGTCTTCTGGCTTGCCTGCTTGCGTCCCTCTTCTCCCTCACCCTGGCCCAGAGCGCTTTTTCTTCCGGTTTCGCCCTCAAGGAGCAAAGTGCTTCGGCCCTGGGCAACGCTTTCGCCGGTGCGACCTCGGCGGCGGAAGATGTGACCTACATGTTTTTCAACCCCGCGGCGCTGGGGAAGATCGAGGGCGGACAGCTCGCCGCGGTGGGCAGCTACATCGTCCCCCAGTCCGACTTCCGGGGCGGCAGCGCCAGTACCATTCTGGGCGATCCGATTATCGGCCGGCAAAACAAGAGGGATGCGGCGGAAGACGCCTTCCTGCCCGCCATGTACGCGGCCTGGGCCCTCTCCGACGCCTGGCGGATCGGCCTCGGCATCAACACCCCCTTCGGGCTTGAAACCCACTACAAACAAGACTGGATCGGGCGCTACCACGCGGTGCACTCCAGCCTGCTGACGGTGAACATCAACCCCGCGGTCGCCTGGAAGATCAACGACCTGGTCACCGTGGCCGTCGGCTTCCAGGCCCAGTACGCCGATGCCGAACTGACCAATGCGGTCGATTTCGGAACCATCGCGACGCTCCAGGGCACCTCGATTCCCGGCGGCAATCCGGCGACCGACGGCTTTGCCGACCTCGAGGGCGACGATTGGGGATATGGCTACAACCTGGGCCTGATGCTCGAACCGCGCCCCGGCACCCGTCTGGGCCTGGCCTACCGCTCCAAAATCGACCACACCATCGACGGCGACGTGGACTTCACCCTCGACCCCACGGGTGTCGGCGCCGGTATCAATGCGGCGACCGGACTTTTTGCCGACAGCGACGCCCAAGCCGATCTGACCACCCCGGAAACGGCCTCTTTGGGCGTCTATCACGAAGTCACTCCCCAATGGGCGATCATGGCCGACGTGACCTGGACCCGCTGGAGTCGCTTCGAAGAACTCCGGGTCAAATTCGACAATCCCGTGCAGCCCGACAACATCACCATCGAAGATTGGGACGACACCTGGTTCTACGCCCTCGGCCTGAGCTGGAAACCATCACCACAATGCGCCTTCAAGATCGGGGTCGCCTACGATGAATCGCCGGTGCCCGAATCGACCCGCACGCCGCGCATCCCGGACGAGGACCGCACCTGGCTGGCTCTGGGGGGGCACTGGCAGGTGAGCCCCGCCTGGGGGCTCGATGCGGGCTACACCCACATCTGGGTCGACGACTCCTCCCTGAACCTGGTGGCCACCCCGACCAACGACACGGTCCGCGGCAATCTGAGCGGGGATTACGACAACGCGATCGATATTGTCACCCTGGGAGCCACCTTCAGTTTCTGAGCCGACCTCAAGACAGGGCGCGGCCAAAGAAAAAGGCGTCTCGCTTCGGGACGCCTTTTTCTCTGGTTGTTTTTTCGACGCTCACCCCGGTCGATACCCCGAGCATCTGCCGCTTGCGTCGACCGACACCTGCACCTCGCCGGGCGGCACCCGCCGCCCGCACTGGCCTCCCTGATTGTAACTATTCAGCTCAGGGG
>NPIF01001411.1_pt1 | contig 68641 bp, 55 predicted proteins | sample 8637461 | NCBI WGS metagenome assembly NPIF01 (sample SAMN07420641, study PRJNA396082) | bioreactor metagenome | isolation source: sample BR12 brine-fed electro-methanogenic bioreactor BR | place: Japan: Kochi | collected 2016-12-09 | reverse complement strand
TAATCTTTCTTTAAATACAGTATCTAAATCATCATTAGTATAACCACAGATATCACCAAATTCAGGATTTAAAGATATATCTACTAAATTATTTAATCCTGAAAAAATAGATACTTGATTAAATTTTGTAACACCTGTTAAAAAAGCAAATTTTATATAATTGTTTTGTGCTTTTATACAAGAATATAGATTGCTTATTTCTGTTTTTACCCAATCTCTTTCTTCTTCATTTTCGACTCTATCTAAGATTGGTTTATCATATTCATCAATTAAGATAACAACTTTTTTATTTGTTAATTTAAATAATTCTTTTATTAAAATATTAAAATTAGATTTAATAGTTTCTAAATCATTATATGTAAGATTATATTGATTATAATAATCTCTTATAATAGTTCTTTCCTCTGAAAGAAATTCTTCTCTTTTTCCACTCGTTGATGAAAAACTAATATGAATAACAGGAAATGTTTCATCCCAATTCCATTTATCATAGATAAATAAACCTTCAAAGAGTTCTTTATTACCTTCAAAAAGTTCTTTTAAAGTATTTACAAATAGACTTTTTCCAAATCTTCTTGGACGTGATAAAAAAACATTTTTATGTTTGTTTTTAATAATTAAATCATATGCATATTCTGTTTTATCCACATAATAATAGTTATTACTTTTATCTACAATATCACTAAAACTATCTATTCCAATTGGTAAATTCTTCATAACTTAATTATAACATTAATTGATTTAGAATAAAAGATATTAGATCCTTAATCAAGGAAAGATGTATTACCTAATAATTAAGTCAAAAATTCATATAAAATAGCATCCTATATAAAAAAAAATAGATTATCCATACTTCCACCAAAATATATAAACCTTGACATATTTAAGACCACAACTGTAAAATATCTATGCACATTTTACAAAAATTGTTACTAAAAAGGTTGGTTACAATTCTAGAATAAAATAAAGGCAGCTCTTTATTAATTTACAACATTTTTTCTTGAATTATTACATTAAAAGGAAGAAATGAAACATAAAATAATAAAAACAGCTAAAAGAATATTTAAATACTTTATCCTATTAATTATCATAATAGGTCTAATACTCACAATCACATATAAAATCAACAATACTAATACATCTGCATATAATACCCCACTTACAAATGTTAAAGTTGAAAAACCTAAACTTGGGTCAATTAAAAAATCCCTTACCTTTTCAACATATATTGAAGCTAGTGATATGATACCTGTTATTGCTTTTGTTCAAGGAAAGATATTAAAATATGATATAAAAGTTGGAGATTACGTTTTAAAAGATCAAGTTATTGCTCAAATAGATTCAACTACTTTAGATCAACAAGTCTTACAAGCAGAAGCAGCTTATCAAGCATATAAAAATACATTTGAGAGAATAGAATCACTGTTTAATAAAAAAGCAACTTCAGCTCAAAGTTATGATGAAGCAAAAGCTATGCTTGATGCTTCAAAAGCTCAACTTGAATTAATAAAAGTACAAAGAGATTATACAATCATTAAAGCTCCTGTATCAGGAACAGTATTATCTGCCCCACTCGCAGTTGGAAATATAGCAACATCAGAAACCCCGCTAGCAGTGATTGCTAACTTAGAATCACAAGTTGTTAATATAGCAATAAACGAAAAATATTATGATATCATTTTCGATAACAAAGATAATTTAATAATAGAGCTAAACAGACCTGAATCTAATGCAACAATATTTGCCACCCCTATATCTATAGATCCATTTGTAAAACCTACCTCTAAAGAATTTATCTTAAAAGCTAAATTAAAAGGGGATTTAACATATTTTAGACCAGGTATGTATACAATAGCTAAAATAACTTATCAACAATTTAATAATATATACGTATTAAATCAAAAGATTAAGAAATTAGATGGATCTCTTTATTATTACAGTGAAAATGATAAAAAGGCTCATTATTTAGATAATGAAACATTTAGCAACTTAGCAGAAAATAATGAATATTTTCAAATACCAGAAGAATATAAAGACTATTACTTTATAATTGAAGGACAGACAAAAGTATACGACAGTGAAAAAGTAAAAGCCTTCTATAGTGAGTAAGGTGAGAAAAATGAAAATATCACATTTTTCAATAAAACATCCTACAATAATAACCATAATATTAATTGCACTATTAGTCTTTGCTGCAATTTCATTTCGTGATATTCCACTTGAATTCATAAATGATATAAATGAACCATCCATTAGAGTTATTACAATATATCCTGGTGCAAGTGCTGCAGATGTTGAAAGTGACGTAACAAACATATTAGAAAACAACTTTGTTACACTAAATAATTACAAATCAATGAATAGTCAATCTCGTAACTCTTTCTCTCAAGTAATGATAACATTTAAAGCTGGTGTTGACCCATATGAACAACTACCTGAAATAAGGTATCGAGTTACAAGACTTATGGATGATTTACCGAAAAACATACAAGCAGAGCCATACGTATTTGTAGGGGGTGCAAATATGCTCCCTGTTATATCTTTCACAGTTGAAGGAGGAAAAGATATTGTCAAACTTAGTGAATATGCAAGAGATGAATTAAAGCCACAGATTAATCACATAAAAGGAGTATCTAATGTTAATATCATAAATAGTGATGATTTAGAAGTAAATATTAAACTAAGGCTTGATGATTTATCTTCTAAGAAGATAAGCATCACTACAATATATCAAATACTTGAAGCAAGTAATATAAAGCTTGCAATTGGAAATACTAATTATCAAGAGAAGTCTCTTGATTTAAAATTTGAAGGAAATTTTAAAGATATAGATGATATTAAAAACCTTGCAGTTGGATATCAAGATAACTCAATAATAAGATTAATGGATGTAGCTGATATTAAGATAGAAAGAAGTGAAAAAGAATACTATGTTGATACTCTAGATCAATCTCTTTTAGTCATAAATATTACAAAAAGACTTGATGGCAATGTTGTTGAAATATCAAGAGAGCTTAAGAAAATATTTGAAAGAGAAGAAGCCCTCCATGACAACATTTCCTTTTCTATATTAAGTGATGATAGCAATACCACAAACGTTGCAATAAAGGCAGTATTACTCTCAGGACTATTAGGATTATTAATGGCAGTCTTTGTAATCTTAATTTTCTTAAATGATTCAAGAGCTACAATCATAGTAGCCCTCTCAATTCCAATATCTATACTATTTACAATAATAGAAATGAGAATATTTAATATATCTCTTAATGTATTATCAATTACAGGAATGGTAATAGCCCTTGGAATGATAGTAGATGGATCTATTGTAATGATAGAACAAGTATATAAATACTATAGCCAAAGAAACAGAAGTCTCAATGAAAATATATTATTAGCAGCAGATCAAGTGGGCCCCTCTATATTTGGATCCATTATGACATCAATTGTAGTATATTTCCCTCTCTTATTCTTAAGTGGACTGATTGGACAAATATTATATGATACATCAATAGTATTAATATTTGCACTCTCCTCTTCTTTCATAGTAGCTGTTGCTATAGTCACATTTTTAATGAGCAAAATATTAAAAGAAACATGTGATGAGAGAAAAATTAGAATAATGGATAAGCTAATGATAAAACTTACATCCTTCTATAAAAAAACACTTATGTGGTGCCTCAATTTTAATAAGTTTATCATAATATCATCCATCTCTTTACTATTAATTTCAGTATATGCAATTACAGCATTAGGCTTCACCTTTATACCATCAATTGATGCTGGAATCTTTGATATATATTTAGAATATCCAATTGGATATGATTTAGATACAACAAAAGAGAAATCACTTAAAACAATAGAATTATTAAAAGAGGCAATCCCTGAAGCAGAGTCAATTGTATTATTTTCAGGAGATAATGGAAATCTATTAGGAGAAAATCCCCCAAACTGTTCAAGAATAAATTTAGTATTAAGTGATGCAAATGAGAGAGAAAGAGAGATAAAAACAATAATGTTAGAAACACAAGAACTCTTAGCCTCTAGTCTATTTGATTGTGATATAACAGTTGCAAACGGTGGGATAGATAACCTATTATCACTTGCAACAGATGGAGGGGATTATGGAATCACCCTCATAAGTGAAGACTTAGATTTACTATATAGTGAAGCGAAAAGATTACAAAAAGTCCTCCTAAATCATGAAAGTGTAGTATCAACTTCACTTAACACAGAATATGACAGTTCAACCATCACCTTAGATATGAGTCATGAATATTTAAGCAACCTTGGTCTTAGTAGTTATGAAGCAGGACTTACATCTCTTATCCTTTTTAATGGAGTAGATGTTGGAAACTATCACCTTGAAGATGGAGAGACAATAAATATACACCTTGAGAGTGATATCAGTGATAAACCACTAACAAAAGAGCTATTATCAAACATTAATATAATAAATGAAAATAATGAGAGCATAAGCTTTAATACCTTTACAGAGATAAAAGTAAATAAAGCACTCTCTTCAATAAACCATATAGATAGAGTTAGAGAAATTACCATAAACTCTAAATTAGTTGATGAAAATACTGCCCCTATTACCTCATACATGAATAAATATTTATTAGAAAACCCACTAGAGAGCGGGGTAACTAGCAAAGTTGCAGGAATATTAGATTTAATAAATGATTCAATAGAGCCAATGATATATGCAATCCTAATTGCAATATTTTTAGTCTTTGTTGTAATGGTAGTTCAATTTGAAAACTTTAGACAACCAATAATCATAATGGCAACAATACCATTTTGTGTTATAGGAGTAGTTCTTAGTTTATTATTCTTTAACACCCCTATGAGTTTAATAAGCATGTTAGGCTTTTTTGCACTCTCAGGCTTAGTAGTTAACAACTCAATCATACTAATTGATAACTATAATCAAAGAAGGGAGAAAAACAAGACCTCTCAAATCAACTTAATCATAATACAAGGATCTGCTTCAAGATTAAGAGCTATCTTAATGACAACACTTTCAACAATGTTTGGAGTTTTTCCTATGGCAATAGCAAAGGGAGTTGGAAGTGAGCTATATGCCCCACTAGGACAATCTATAGCAGGAGGATTAATAACATCAACTCTAATTTCCCTCTACTTAATACCTGTTATTTATTATTTAGTGGAAAAGAAGAAAATCAATAAAGAGAACTCAGTAAAAAGGAGATAATAAAATGAAGAAAAATAGAAAAGTTATAATATTAATAATACTATTTACAATATCCATTACATCAATATTTCAAAGCTGCAGTAGCGTTTTCAGTGCTACAATAAGTGGAATAGTAAAAGCTGAGTTAAGAGACAATAGCACAAGTGATGAATTAATCAACGTCGAAGATGCTAAGGTCTATGTATTCTTCAATGAAAATGAGTTTAATAACTATAAAAGCAAATGGGAGAGTATAAGTAAAAATAATACTAAAAGCTTAGAAGATATAATAGAATTACCAAGCCTTAGCAAAACAATAAGAGTTACATCTACAAATGTTAATGGTAATTTTTCCCTTAAAACAATGTGGAAAACACCTAGCCCATTATTTGGTAAAGATGGAGATGAAGAGACCTTCAACCTTGCAATATATCATAAAGACTTTGGAATGTTCTTCGATGATACAAAGTATTCAGTGTTCTCTGACTCATCTCAGAATATTAACTTTGTCTGTAAATATAATGATAAATTAATGAGTGAATACACCATAAGTATAAACACAATAGATTACTCAGCTAATAACACAACAATAGACATAAACACAGTTAATCCTAAAGTCATAATAAAATACAAGCTAGTAAGTGAAAACAATATAGAATCTGATGTTGGAGAAATAACTCAAATATATGAAGAAGTACCTAATAATAGTAACAGCTATACATTTTTAGCAGATAAATACTTATATAATGAAGATAGTGATGCATACACAAGTGAAAAAGTATATCCCAAAGGAGAAATCTACTTCTATGATAAAGGTGCAACAGGTGAAAAAAACTATAGAATGTGTAATGAAGAAGGAGAGGATCTATCCACCCTTGGAACATCATTTTCAATTACCTCTAACAGTAACATATTAGAAAAGGATATATATGTAGATAGATTAAAAAGAGATTATCGAATTAACTTTGACTTACAATATCCAGATGATAATGATAATAATGACTACAGTGGAGAAGCTCCTACCCTTGCAGAGTTTTCGCCTATAACAACAATCAAAGTATACTTTGATGGATATGATGCAACAACTAATACAATAACTACAACAAATAATACAATTGACGAGAGTGAATTATATAAAACAATAACCTACACAGCAGATAATATCCCAGTAGATGAATATTACAGCTTTAACTTAAATAGATTATTTAAAGAGGGTAGTGAAATATACCCATCTATTTCATTTTTATTAGAAGATGATGAAAATGATATTGAATATATCCAAACAACAAACAATGGATTAATTATAGATGAAACAAATACACTAGATTACACACAAGTTGACTACTCTAAAGATAATTATTCAACAAGTGTTGATACCTACCTAGATAGAGTAAAGCTTGAATACACAATCCAATTTAACCTAGAAAACTATGAAGATGGAACACCAATAGCAATTAACACAGATGATGATGCAACAGAAGACACCTATAACCCTAATATCAAACTATATATCCTCCCATACGATGGAGAGAGTGCCTCAATTGCTTCACTAGATTTCTCAACAGCAACAGCTCAAAGCCCAGATAGCCAAATTAATAACAACACCTATACCTTCGAATGGCAAAAGTATGATGAAACAAATACTATACAATACCCTATCCTTAAGTATTTTATCTTTGATAATTCCACCACATTGTACACACAAGTTGCAACAGAAGATAATATAACCTTTAAGCATATAAAAGATAAGACAACAGCACTTCAATATGTAGAAGAAGTTCCATTTAAAAAAGGAGTTTTAAACAAAAACATTGAAGTTGAAATGGAAGAGCTAAATGAAGAGTACACAATAAACTTTACCCTTAAAGACATAGAAGATAATAACAATGAAGTAGCCCTTACAACTTTTAATCCAAAAGTTAAACTTAACATCTATAAAACAAGCACCCTTGTTGCAAACTTAGTAGATACAATACTCTATAAAGAAATTAATGCTAATGGAGATTATTCTTTTTCTTGGAGCAAATATGGAGAAGACCTAGATTTAGAAGACCTGCCAAATGATGTAAATGAAAATAGACTATATCCAATAGTAAAGTATTACCTATTTAACAATGATGAAGACTCATATCAAATGCTACTAGATAATTCAACTAATACACCAACAGTTGTAACAACAATAGATAATGCCCCAAGTACAGAGTTATATAGTGAAAATGAAACTACAAAGAATGAAACAGTATATATTAGAAATAAGAAAGTAATCTTCAATATAACCTTTAAGCTAGTTAATATTGCAACAAATGAAGAGATACTAATTAGAACAATTAATCCAATAATAAGACTAACATACAATAATGGAAGTGAAAACATCACAGATACCTATAATGAGCCACCTACAAATGACACCTATATCATTAAAGTTGAGAGAGATAATAATCCAATCTCTGTTGATATAGCTATAGATCTAGAAGATAAGAGAGATGATATTAGATATAGAATGTCAAGCAATGATCCAAGCAATGCAGATCCTATTCTCAGATACACCGTTGGAGACAGTGATACTGATAGATATGAAAAGACAGTTACACTAAATAAAGCATTAGATAATGAAATAACATTAGATATCAAAGATTATCAATACCTTAATACACTTGAACTAGAGGGAAGATATATTAATACAAATGATAGTGGAGACAACTATCATGAAGTCTGGCTTATAGTTGAAGACAATAATACATTTGATGAAGAAGATGCCATTAAACTACCTTCCCCTACCAGAGCAAATTATATAAATGCAACAACAACATATGATCCACAAAACATAGAAAATGGCTATTTCTCCTACACCTATAACCAAAATAAAATAGCACCATTTAGTGAATACAGTCCTTCCTCTAAATACTTATATCAAGAGGTGAAAGTAATAGTTAACTCTATAGCCCAAGAAGCAAGTCCAACAATAGATGCACTAGATTATATGAGCATAGAAGCAATAAAGAATTCAGCAACAACCTCAACATACATATATGTTGATACAGCAACAACATATACACCATGATAGAGGATAAAAAAATGAAGAGAAGAAAATATCTAATAAAGCTACTATTATTAATACTACTTTCAACAATACCAAATAATATATACTCATACACCCATGATGAATTAAGTGAGATGTTATTACTAAACAATCCCAAACTAATAAATCTTAGAAAAGATATTGAAATAGCCAAATTAGATACTAAAGATGCAAAAGCACACTTTCAACCTACAATAGATTTAACCATTACAGGCACATATATGCTAAATCCCCCAGTAGGTAAAATAGTAGTGTACCCAGAAGATTACATAAGTGGAGAGAGTGGAACTTCAGGGAACTTAACCCCTTTATCAGCTATAGGACTAGATGGACCATTAACAGTCTATCAAGGAATGGAGAATACCCAATATAACTTTGGACTTAGACTTAGACAACCACTATATACTTGGGGCAAAATAGCAAAAGCAGTTGATATATATAATAAAGCATATACCCTTAAAATACTCCAATCTAACACTACCTATAATCAATTAACCAATGAACTAGAAGCAAGAGAAGCCACCCTTTTCTACCTATTTAGAATTAAAGAAATACTTAAAGAGCAAAAAGAACATACAGGTGAATTACTTACTCTAATCAATGAAGCCTACCTAAATGAATTAATCCTAGAATTAGATGTCTTAGAAGCTGAAATTCAAGCAAAAGAGATAGATCTTACAATAAATAAAATAGAGAAAGAAATAGAGATACAATTATCTAACATCCAACAACTATGTAATAACCCAGATATCACAATAGATGACATCAAGTATCAATTTGATGAAACACAAATAACCAATATACTAAAAATAGAAATAGATACCATAATAGATACAGCAACATCTAATAATAATGAAACAATCCAAACACTAATCATCCTTGAAAGTTTAAAAAAGGATGAGTTAACCCTATCCAAAAAAGATATCTATTGGAAACCAGATTTAGCACTCCAAATAGATGCATCATATTCAGGGCCAAGATTTCCACTAATAGAAACAGGATATTATACCCAAAACGATGCAGGTTTAAATGTTACAGTAGCTATCACCTCAACCATATGGGATGGAGGAACTAAGTTAAACGATATTAAGAGAAAAGAGTTAAACAACTCAAAAGCAACAATAGATATTGTAGATGCAAAAACAACAATAAGACAAACCATTATAGAAAGCTATGAATATCTAGCACTCTCAACCAAAACAATAGAATATCTCAACCTAAAAAACGAAGTACTAAATAAAAAGATAGCTAAACAACAAATAGAATATGAAGAAGGCTACCTTAACAAAGAAGATATCATTAAAACACAACTAGAAAAACTTACTAATGAAATAGAGATAATGAATGAAAAGCTCTTACAAATAACTCATTATTTTACAATATCATATCTAGTAAACATCTAAAATATATCAAATTAAATAGTAAATTTATCTTCTATCAAAGTTAAAATTTTTAATGCAAAATCACATTTAAATGATAATTTAGAATTATTTTGCCTCTCTTTTAATTTTTTTAAACTACAAGCATTTAGCTCAATTGGAAAATCACCTTTTGAATACCCCTCAATTAGCTTTTTATATTCTGGCAAATATTCTTTACTATGTAAGGGAGATTTAAAATGAAGTTCCCCGTTACAAAAAATCAACCATTTTTCCAAAATATCATCATCCATATGCATAATTAAAAAATCTTCATAATTCATATAAGAAAACAAAAAATCAGGTATATTTGATGGCTTTTTCAAATAATTATCCCTATCTTTAGCATCATTTCTTAAATATCTATCCCAATCAATCCAAATAACAATTTCATCTCTAGGATTATCTTTTTTTACTTTTTTATATCTTTTAATTACTTTTGAATATTGTCCACCGTCAGAGGATTTTCCAATAAATTTAATAGGAATATTTTCTTCTTTTAAAAACCTATTTAGTTCTTGAATATAAGCATATTCAGAAGGCCCTTCACATATTACTATTATAATTCGATTCAATTTTAATTACCTCATTTAAATGTAAGTATAAGGAATACCTGAAACTCGGCCTTCAAGATATTGTTTTCTAAAACTAGTTATATTTCTAAGACCTTCATGATCAGAAAATCTTTGAAAAGTAGTACCTTTTTTCAAAGTTTTTTCTACTACACCTAATTCAGATACTCGCATCATATCATCATCCATGATATCAGTATTATGAGTTGTAAAAATAAGCTGTGCATTATTTTTATTATATCTTTTATCTTTAAATAATCTAACTATTTCTATAAAAAGGAATGGATGAAGAGAATTACCTAATTCATCAACAACTAATATTTTCCCTTCTTTAAGAATTGGTAAAACTATACATAAAATACTAGCAACTCTTTGAGTTCCTTTTGATTCTTCATAAAAATCAAATAGTACTTCATTACCATTAATGTCTTTATGATAAGAATTAATTTCTGTTTCTGTTATTATATTTGTTTTTAAATTTCTTTTATATTCATGTCTATTTTTTAAATTAATTTCATCAAAATTATTCCTTTCTTTTTGATTTATCTCCATACGAGTTATATCAATATCAAGTTTTTTTAATAAAGGAACCATTTCATCAAAAGCAATTTGAACAGAATGATCATTATTGGTATCTGCAAGCTTTTCTATTCCGTAAGTTAAAGGATTATTATTTGATTGATATACTTCAATATTTCTAGATAGGAAATTATAAGAATTAGATACAAAAGAATTCAATCCAGCATAATTCTTTGCCAATATTTTTAAGAAAGGAGTTTGAAAATAATTATCTGAATTAATACATTCTACAGTATAAATAGATTCTAATTTTTCAACAGGATAAGTTTCTGTTGGTAAGCTATTAAATATGCGTTTACCTCTAGTAATCAAAAATATATTATCATTATCCTTTTGTAAATTTTCATAAATAATTTCATTTTGATTAAATTTTAAAATATATGAACATTTATATCCCTCATTAATAAAATTCATTTCAAAAACCATAGGATTTTCAATATTATGTAATTTATTTGGTTCAAAATTATCACTATAATATTTTTTTTTGATTATATTGTTAAATAAACCTATGGCTTTTACTATATTTGATTTTCCAGAAGCATTAGCACCATAAAAGGCCAATACAGGGACTGTTCTAAAATCATTTTCTTCAATAAATGGATGCAAATCCATTCCTTTATAACCGTTAGGAGCTTTTTTTTCTGCATAGTTCAAAGGAATTGTAACATTTAGAATTGATTTAAAATTCTCAATATGAAAAGATAATAACATTCTTCCCCTCCAAAAAGTATCTACTATTATTATAGTTGACAACCAATAAAACATCAAGATAAACTTTTTTTTTGTTTATCTTAAAATAGTAAAAAACCAAAATACCAAACAAAATACCTCAAGTTAATGTAAAATTACACCATACCGCACTTTTATTTTATTGATTTTTACACCATACCGCACTTTTTAAAAAATCTAAGCTATAATTTACTAGTATAAAACTGCAAAAATGAGATAGTAATTTCAGTTGTAATTAAATAATAAAAAACATTTCTTTTATTAAAAAGCTTCCCTTGCCTACAAATACATAGATAACATTAATGTATATGGTAATCTAAAGTCCCCTAAAATCTATTAAATTTTCAATTAAAAAAGGGACCACTTTGAAATCACATTTCAATATATAAATATATATTTTGGAAAAATGATAGAAAAGCTCTCTTGAGAGATAATTATTAAATTGAAGTAAATAAATTTTCCTAATACAAAACTTAAACAAGAGAATACCCATTACTCATACAATAAATAAAATCAGATACAACAATTACACTTTGATACTAAACCTTGTAAATAAAAGAAACCATGATAGAATAATTATATGAAAAAAGATAAATACAAAAGTATAGATCAATACATAAACCAATACCCTGAAGATATAAAACTTAAATTGATAAAGCTAAAACAAATCATTAAAGAAGCTGCACCAGATGCAAAAGAAACATTCTTTTACAATGCTCCAACCTTTTATCAAGGAGAAAACTTAGTACAATTTGCTATATTTAAAAACCATATAGGTTTTTATTCATCACCTACTGCAATTGCACATTTTAGAGAAGAGCTTAAACAATATAAAACACTTGAGAGTACAATAAGATTCCCCTTTGATATAGAGATACCATATAACCTAATAAAAGAAATAGTAATATATAGAGTTAATGAAGTTAAAGATCTAAATACTACAACATAATTAACAAAAAATAATCTACCCCATAACAAAAAAAGAGATAAAACATGGCAACAATTAAATATAGAGATATAGATCACTACATAGAACAATACCCTAAAGAAGTACAGCTAATATTAAATAATATAAGAAAAGCAATAAAAGAAGTAGCCCCTATTGCAAAAGAGAAAATAAGCTACAACATTCCAACATTCTATCAAGATAAAACCATAGTGCAATTTGCAGCCTATACAAAACATATAGGAATATATCCAACCCCAGAGACAATAGAAGCATTTAGAGAAGAATTACATGATTATAAGACAACAAAAGGTACAATACAATTTCCATTAGATAAAGAAATCCCCTATGATTTAATCAAACAAATAGTTAAATATCGCATAAAGATAATAGCAACTACAAAATTAAGGAGCTAAAGAAATGAATACAACATATATATCTAAACTTAAACAAAGATTTGAAAGAAACATTAATCTCCACAGATTATTAAATTGGGATTTAGTTGAAAAAAGATTAATAGAAAACCCTGATAAACTAAAAATATTATATAACATGGAATTAACAGGAGGAGAGCCTGATGTAGTAAAATACAACAATCAAACAAATCAATACACCTTTTATGATTGTTCAAAAGAAAGCCCCTTAGAAAGAAGAAGTCTTTGTTATGATGAGAAAGCCTTGATAGAAAGAAAGGCAAATAAACCAATAAATAGTGCAATGCAATTAGCAAAACAAATGAAAGTAGAAATACTAAATGAAGAAGACTATAGATACCTACAAACACTAAGAGACTTTGATACTAAAACATCATCTTGGATATTAACACCTCTATCAATTAGAGAATTAGGAGGAGCACTATTCTGTGATAAAAGATATAATAGTGTATTTACATATCACAACAGTGCTACATCCTATTATAGTTCTAGAGGCTTTAGAGCTAAATTAATAATATAATCAAACAATAAGATAAAACAAGCTTCCTTGAAAGATTCAATGTGCAATAAAATTGGGCCAATTCTCAATTGAAATTACTCAATATTGTCTTTAAATAGATTATTACACTTGAAAATTTTATATTTTTAATAAAGGACAAAATCGCTTGCGGTTGACACCTCAAAAAAGAAATCTGTAAAAATGATAATTAAAACAAACAAAATAAAATCTTAAAGATAAAAACTTCAACAATAAAAATAAAGAATAGAATTTAACAAATAAATAATTCTCAATTCCTCTATTAACAGCTTAAAAACTTTAGTTCTTACAATACTCAGTATCTTCAATATCAATTTCCATAAAAGATAACTCCATAATAGCAAAAATTATAAATGAAACAGAAAGAGTAAAATAAAGAGCTAATTCACCCATATTATAATCTAAATTAAATACTGAAGGTTTTATCATCTCACCAAGAGCTAAAGGGAATAATATGCAAAAGCTAAGAATAAAAAGAGACGGAAGTGAAATAAGTCCTAAAACTTTTTTCCTAAAAGCCATAATAGCCCCAATAAAGAGAGCTGGCATAATGAAAGCAAGGTCAATTATAAACACAGAGAAAGTATATTCAATGCGATAGCTGTGCTTAATTAAAGGAAGAAGCATACTAAACCAAATAAAGTTAAACATAATTGCAATAAAAATTGCATAAATCCCAGAAATCTTTACAATAATATTTAATACATTAATATTATCTAATACAACTTTTTTAATATTACATAAACTATAAATTAAAGAAAAAAAACTTAGTGATAAAATAAGTAAGTAAATTGGGTATAAAAAGGTATAAATTTGTTCAATAGCATATATACCATAAGCATATAAATAAAATCCTAAAATTCCATGAATGATAATTAATTTTTTTATACTTAATTCGTCAAGTAAAAAAGATAAAATTAATAAAACAATAGATGCCACTAATACAATTAAATCCTGGGTAAAAACACCTGCCAAAATACTTTCATCAACCACTGAGAAATACATATCTAGATTAAACACACCTACAATAGATACAATAAGTGCAAATATAGATGTAATTATAAAAAGAACTTTCTTAAATCTTAAACTATTATTCATACCCTACCCCCACAAAAAAGCTCAAGCCTAACTAACAGACAAATTATTATAACATAAATATTTAAATAGTAAAAATGTGACAACCATCAATATTTAAAAATAAGTAAAAACAATGAAATAATTGATACAATAAAATAAATATACTCCCACTCATAATAAAAAGACATTAAAGCTGAATAAAATTGGAGAATAATGCTAAATAATTAACAATAAATAAAGCAATAATATTTCATCTAAAATTGAAGTTTTATCTAATAATAATAATTAAAATACCAAATAAAACACCCTCATAAAATAAATAAAAAAAGTAAAAAATTAAAGCATAAAAAAAAGGTATAAAAAAGTTAAAAAAAGAGCAAAAAAAACTTGCTTTTTTATTCACTAACAACTATATTGCAAGCATCATGAGTTGAGGTAGTCTCCACATTTGTTGCAAGTGTTCTCTACTTATAAAGGCTCTCCTTTTTATAAAGGGTAATGTTATGGAACATAGCATAATTTCAAGTATTGGCTATTCTAGCCAAAGTGGTAAAAAATCAGAAAACAATATTACAAATTTAGATACCACAGAAGAAGCGTTATCTTTTCAAATCTTAAGTGAAAATGATAGAACAACAAAATTCAGAAAACAATATTATCAAACAGTATCTGACTTAAAATGGAATGATTACAAATGGCAAATAGCTAATAGAATATCAACACTAAAAGAGCTATCAACCTTTTTATCATTAAAAGATGAAGAGCTTAAAGCAATGGATAAAGAAACTACCCATTGTCCTTTTGCTATTACCCCATATTATCTAAGCATAATTGATTTAGAAGATAAAGAATCAGCAATAAGAAAAACAATGGTTCCAAGCATAAATGAATTAATAATAAGTGAAGGAGAATGTGAGGATCCATTAAGTGAAGAAGAATCATCTCCAATACCATCAATAGTACACAGATATCCAGATAGAGTCTTATTTCTCACAACAGCCTTTTGCTCCTGCTATTGCAGATATTGCACAAGATCACACATGGTAGATGGACACACTCAATCATTAAAAGAACATTGGGAAGATGGATTTAAATATATAAGAGAGCATAAAGAAATAAGGGATGTAATAATCTCAGGGGGAGACCCATTAACACTAAGTGATAATGAGATTGATTATCTTCTCTCTAATATATATTCAATTGAACATGTTGAGATGGTAAGAATTGGAACAAAAGTTCCAATGGTACTACCTCAAAGAATAACAGATAATTTAATAAACATCTTTAGAAAATATAGACCACTATATCTAAGTATACATGCAACGCATCCTGATGAAATAACAATAGAATCATCTATAGCAATAAACAAGATAGCTGATAGTGGAGTTGTTATGGGATCTCAAACAGTATTATTAAAAGGAGTAAATGATAATGAAGTAATAATGAGAGAATTAATGCATAAACTACTGAAGGTAAGAATTAGACCATATTACCTATATCAATGTGATCCAATAATTGGATCTAAACATTTTAGAACAAGTGTTGAAAGAGGAAAAGAGATAATACATTCCCTTAGAGGATACACAAGTGGCTATGCTATTCCACAGTATGTAATAGATGCTCCAAAAGGGGGCGGGAAAATACCATTACTACCCTCATATTATAAAGATAGTGATGAGAATAACATCTATCTATATAACTATGAAGGAAAAGAATACGCATACCCAGATAAAAAAAGGATAACTTAATGAAAAAAACAATTGGCATAACATATGATCTAAAAGATGATTATATAAAAAAAGGATATGATAAAGAGCTAGTAGCAGAACTAGATAATATTGATACAATAAATGCAATAGATCAAGCTCTACAGAATTATGGATATAATACAATTAGAATTGGAAACTTCTTTGACTTAATTGAATTCTTAAAATCAGGAAAAAGAGTTCACCTAGTATTTAATATCTGTGAGGGATTATTTGGTCCATCAAGAGAATCTCAAGTTCCAACACTATTAGAAGCTTATGGAATAAAATATGTATTCTCCTCTGCACTAACACTAACAATCACCTTAAATAAAGCCATTGCTAAAACAATTGTTAAATCAAAAAAAATATTAACCCCAAAATTCCATGTAGTAAATGATATGGAAGATCTTGAAGATATCGATATCCCATATCCATTATTTGTAAAACCACTATATGGTGGAACAGGAATAGGAATAAGTGATAAATCAATAGTTAAAAACTATAGCCAATTAGAAAAAGAAATCTCAAGACAATTAGCTCAATATAAAGAAGCTATACTAGTTGAAAGATACATAGATGGAAGAGAGTTCACAGTTGGAATAATTGGAGAAGGCAAAAAAGCTAGAGCTATAGGAACAATGGAAATCTCAATAGATAAAGAAAGCGATCAAGGACTATATTCTTACAAAAGCAAAAGTGAATACACAAACTATGTAACATATTCTCTAACAGAAGGAAGAGATAAAGAGAAATGTGAAAAGGTAGCACTTGATGCTTGGAGAGCTTTAGGCTGTAGAGATGGAGGTAGAATAGATTTAAGAATGGATAGTAATAACAATATTAACTTTTTAGAAGTTAATCCATTAGCTGGATTAAATCCAACAGATTCAGATCTTCCAATACTATGTGAGCTAAATGATATCACATACCAAGATTTAATAGATTCAATCATGGATGCTGTTAATCTACGACTTGCATCAAAGAAGTAAACCAAATAATAAATAAAACAAATTATGAAAATATTAATATTTATAGATAAGCTATCCTCTACACCTTCAAAAGATGAAGAGGATACAATAATAGTAGCTAATGATATAAAGAAGCTACTTATTAAAAAGAATCATGAAGCTGTCATTAGAGAATTTGATTTAAATCTTAAAAAGAATAATAGGATAATCAAAGAAGAAAAGCCAACTCTAATAGTAAACCTTGTTGAAACACTAAGAGGGAGTAGTACACTCCATCTTGCTCCTTTAATGTTTGAAAAAATGAATATTAAATATACAGGTGGAACATCAAATTCATTATTTCTTACAGGAGATAAAGTAATAGCAAAGAAGTTTCTTAAACTTATCAAAGTTAATACTCCAAAATATTATGATGCTTCATCTTCAAAAGTAAATAAAGCATTAATAAACAAACAAGTTATTATTAAAGAAAAAGATGAAGAAGCTTCCATTGCAATACATGATGAAAGTGTTAAAACATTTTCTAACAAAAATGAAATAATTTCTTTTATAAAAAACAGACCTAATCTATTTGTAGAAGAATATATAGATGGTAGAGAGTTTAATGTATCAGTTATTAGTATAAATAAGAAAATAATAGTACTTCCAATAGCAGAGATGACATTTACCGACTTTCCTCAAGATAAGCCAAAAATCTTAAATTATAAATCAAAATGGGAAGAAACATCATTTGAATATCAAAACACAAAAAGAAGCTTTGAAATAGATGATAAAGATATCCCACTGTATAAGAAAATGGAAGAAATAAGCAGAAAATGCTTTAAAGCATTAGGCTCAAAGGGATATCTTAGAGTTGATTTTAGAGTTGATAATAATAAAGTGCCCTATGTTCTAGAAATCAATGTTAACCCTTGTATTAACAGAGATAGTGGCTTTAGTGCTGCAGCTAAAATGAAAGATATCACCTATAAAAAACTAATTTCAGCAATAATCAACGAGGCCCTAAATGAATAACCTTAGCTTTAGATATATCCCCAACAAAGAGGATATATCTAAGATAGAAACAATATTATATGAAACAACATTCTTCAGTGAAAATGAAATAGATATAGCAACATCATTAATAGAAGAAAAAATAGAAAACAAACTAGAGAGCACTTACCAATTTATCTTTCTTGAAAAAGATAAACAAGTAATAGGCTTTAGTTGTTATGGTTTTATTGATGGTACAGATAATAGTTATGATCTCTATTGGATAGCCGTAGACCAACAATATAAAAGAAATGGATATGGCTCTCTACTATTAAAAGAAAGTGAAACCCTTATAGCTAAAAAACCAAAAGTTAATATCTACATAGAAACATCCTCAAGTGAAAAATATAAGCCGACAAGAGAATTTTATGAAAAGCACAATTATATAAAAGAAGCTGTTATAAAAAATTTCTACAAAGAAAATGATGATAAAATTATCTATTCAAAATCAGTTAAACAAAACTAATAAACATGTATCATAATTATTATTTTTTATTCTTTTTTGATAAATCATCCTGATTTGGATATTCAGGATATTTTGGAATATTCTCTAAATTATTATCCCAAGATGCTCTGCTTTCGATAAAAATATGGCCTTTTGGTGAGATTTGAGGATCTGTATCCAAAGAACCGGCAGGAACAACTAATAAAGCTCCATCCATTTGCAAAGTAGGAAGAGCAGATCCACATTTTGGGCAAAAACTTTTTGAATGTTCACTGCCTTCAACTCTGTAAGTTTTTACAATATCTTCGCCTGAAATCCATGTAAGTTTTGCTGAAGAAGAAAATAAATTTGAAGCATGGGCAGAACCTGTATCTTTTCTACAACGAGAACAATGGCAAAGATAGAAATCTTCAAATTCACCATCAATCTCAAATACAACACTTTTACAAAGACAAGAACCTTTATGTTTCATTTTACCTCCTGATTTTTTTATTAGCATAATACCAATTTATTTTATTTCAGTTACAATAATTTGAATTTTTAAATCTTACTATTTATAGTACTTATGAAATTATAAAATGAGAGAATATTATAATCTTAAAATATATTGAGCTAAAAAAATATAAAACTATTCATTTTTTGAATAATCAATTTTTAATAGCACAAGACTCTCTTTCAATAATTACAGGATTTAATTTGATTATTTTCTTACTATTTGATTGTTTTTTTATTTTCTTTAACAATAAATTTGTTGCAGTTTGAGCTAATTCTTCTAAAGGTTGTGCAACAGTTGTAAGTTTAGGACTCATAAACTGAGCTAATTGGATATTATCATAGCCTATCACAGAAACATCTTGAGGAACAGAAACTCCTTGATTTCTTAAAGTATCAATAAACCCTAAAGCCATCATATCATTAGTTGCAAAAACAGCTTCAACTCTATTTTTAAGATTTAAAAAAGCATTTGCTGCTGTAATACCTCCTGCAAAATGAAAATCACCAACAGAAATATATTCATCAATCAATTCAATATTTGACTCTTTCAGTGCCCTTTTATAACCTAATACTCTTTGAGAACTTGATGATATAAAAGATGGACCACTAATACATCCGATTTTAGTAAAGCCTCTATTTATCAGATATTTAGTAGCTTCATACCCACCTTTTTCATTATCTACAATTATACTATCTACATTATGATATTTACCAATTCTATCAGCAATTACTATAGGAATAGAGTGTTTTTGAAATTTTTCAACATCCTCTTCAGAATTATCGGATGATATAAAAATAACACCATCAATATGTTTTGAAATCAACATATTTGTATATGATGATTGTTGATCTAAATTGTTATCAGTATTACATAATATTATATTATAGCCTTTACTAAAACAATATCTATCAATAGCTCTAGAAATTTCTGCAAAGAAAGGGTTTGTACAATCAGGAACGATTACTCCAATAGTTTTTTGAAAACCCATCTTTAAAGCTCTAGCCATCATATTCGGTTGATAATCAAGAGCACTCATAGCATCATTTACTTTTTTTTGTAATTCATCGCTTACGAATCTAGTCCCATTAATTACATGCGATACTGTTGCGGTTGAAACTCCAGCTAGTTTAGCTACATCTTTTAATGTGTTCATGATTCAATTATGCTCCGTCTTTATACAATTTTTTTGATATTATAAAAAATAAACAAAAGATTCTAGTATGTATAAATATTTATCATTTTTACTCATATTATATTATAATTAACCAAAAAACAATTTTAATTTATATTTTACTTAAATTTGAATTTATAACGTCTTCTAAAGAAGGAATAGAAAGAGCTGCTCCATTTTTAGTAACGGAAAGAGAGGATGCAATTGATGCTATTTCTAAAGATTTTTCAATTTCAATGTTTTTAGAAACGGATGCAATAAAAAAGCCTGTAAAAGTATCTCCTGCGGCGGTTGTATCAACAACTTCTACATCATATATTCCGTGTTTAAAAATAGATTTATTATCAAAATAAATTACTCCATCTTTTCCCAATGTTAATACAAATTTTGCTCTTGGATATTTTTCTCTTAATTCTTTTATTAAAATATCAATATCATTAATATCCATATTACACATTTGAGAAGCTTCAATTTCATTTAATAAAAAATAATCAATCTTTCTTAAATCAAGTGCTTTAATTTTTTCATCGAATGGAGAAGGATTTAAAAATATTACCATATTTTTTTCTTTAGCAATTTCTATAATTAGATTTAAATTATTTATTTCATTTTGTAACACTAAAAAATCGCCTTCCTCAAAATTGATAAAAACATCTCTTATAAATTTTTCGTCCTGCAAATTATTAGCACCAGGATATAACAATATACAATTATTACCCTGTTTATTTACTTGTATTATTGTATGGCCTGATGGGGATTCAACTTGTTTTACATAATCAACATTTACATTATTTTCTTTTAATAAATCTTTAAGAAAAAATCCATCATCATTACCCACTTTACCAGCATGATACACTTTTGAATCAGCTTTTGATAAAGCAATTGATTGATTTAAACCTTTTCCTCCAGGAAAAACTGTTCTCTTATAAGTTGATTGTGTTTCTCCCTCTTTTACAAAATGATCAACACTATATACATAATCTATATTAATAGATCCAAAATTTAAAATCTTCATATTATTTCTCAAATAAATTTTCAAGGAGTTATAAAAATAACTCCTTGAATTAAATTACATTATTCTGTTACCAAAGCTACTTCAACAGGAAGACTTGAAGGTACAGTTTTACCATTAATTAAATCAAGAGCTACATCAACAGCTTGTTTACCCATTAATCCAGGTTGTTGTGCAACTGTTCCAGCCATTGATCCATTTTTTACAGCAGCTAAACCATCGTCTGTTGCATCAAAACCAACAATAATAATATCTTTACCACTATCTGCTACAGCTTTAGCAGCACCTAAAGCCATTTCGTCATTATGAGCGAAAATACCTTTAATATCTGGATGAGCTTGTAAGATATTTTCAGTTACATTTAAACCTTCAGCACGATTAAAATTAGCACTTTGGCTTGCAACAATATCAAAGTTTGCAGCATTAGCAGCTTGATGGAAACCTTCCCCTCTATCAATAGTTGCAGATGCACCTAATACTCCTTGAAGTTCAGCAACTTTTGCACCATTACCTAAAAGTTTAACCATGTATTCACCACCTAATCTTGCACCCATTACATTATCTGATGCAATTTGACAGCTTACAGATTCACCATTAACAGCTCTATCTACAGCAATTACTTTAATTCCTTCAGCTTTTGCAGCTTTTATAGCTGGAGTTACAGCATCTGAATCAACTGGATTTACAATAATTACTTGAACTTTTTTAGATACTAAATCATCAATATCATTGATTTGTTTTACAACATCATCACCAGCATCAACAACTGTTAAATCTAAACCTAAAGCTTTTGCTTGATCTTCTGCTCCTTCTACTAAAGTTACAAAGAAAGGATTATTTTGAGTAGAAATTGATAATCCAATTGTTCCTTTAGAACTTGTTGAAGCTTCTGAAGCTCCACTTGCCATTAATAATGCTACTGATGTGAACAATACCATTAAAGATACACTTAATTTTTTCTTCATAGAAAAATCCTCCATTTTTTTATCTTCTTCTATCTGACAATACAGCAAGAAGTATTACTAATGCTTTTACAACTTGTTGATAGTAAGATGAAATTCCAATAATATTCATTCCGTTATTTAAAGCGGCAATGATTATTACACCTGTCAATGTGCCAACAATCTTACCTCGACCACCAGCCATACTAGTTCCGCCTACTGCAACAGCAGCAATTGCGTCCAATTCATAACCTGATCCTAAAGTAGGTTGAGCACTTCCTAATCTCGATACCAAAATTAAACCAGCTAATGAAGCTGCAAATCCTGATGCCATATATACTAAATACTTAACTTTGCTAATACTTATTCCTGCTAATGAAGCAGCATTACTATTACTACCTGTTGCATAAATACCTCTACCAACAGTAGTTTTTTGTAAAAAGAATAAGAATATTGCAAAAATTAATATCATTATCCAAACTGGAATAGGAATACCTAATAATTTACCATTACCAATTGCATTAAATAACTCACTGCTTCCAAGACCTGAAATAGGCCTACCATTACAATAAATCATTGCAATTCCACGATATGCTGTCATAGAAACCAAGGTTGCAATAAAAGGTTGAATATTACCATTTACAACCATCAAACCGTTCATAAATCCTAAAAGAATACCTAGTATTAATACAATTACTAAAACAACAATTGTTGGAAGTCCTCCCTTTAACATCCCAGCACCTAGGAGAGCAGTTAAAGCTAGAGTTGAACCAACAGATAAATCTATTCCTCCAGTTAATATAACTACAGTCATACCAAAAGCAATTAATCCATTAACAGATGATTGACGCAACAGAGAAAGTAAATTTTGCAAAGTTCTAAAATCAGGGCTAATAATACTAAGAACTATTAAAAGCAATACCAATGCTATTTGAGAACCATAATTTTGAATTATATTATTTTTATTCAATTCCTTATTCATTAACCGAGCCTCCTGTTGCTAAGGTCATTATATTTTCTTGAGAAATCTTCTCTTTATTTAAAATTCCACCAACTTTTCCTTGATGTATAACCATTACTCTATCACTCATCCCAATAACTTCAGGCAAATCTGAAGAGACCATAATAATTGCAGTTCCTTTTTTTGCTAAAGAAGTTATAAGAGAATAAATTTCTTGTTTTGCTCCTACATCAACACCACGAGTAGGTTCATCAAGTAATAAAACTTTTGGCTCTGTGTATAGCCATTTTGCAAATACAACTTTTTGTTGGTTTCCACCAGATAAACTATTTACAGTTTGCTTAAAACTTGTACATTTAATATTCAATTCATCAATAGCTTTATTTGCTAAATCAAGCTCTTTTGTTGGATCTATAACTATATTACTTGAAATAATCTTAGGAAAATTAGTTAAGGCAATATTAGTTTTAATATTTTCACTGAGCATCAAGCCTTCTTCTTTTCTATCTTCTGTTATGAACCCAAACCCATATTTCATTGCAATATTTGAATTATAATGATGAATATCAATTACTTGTTCATCAATAATTATTTCACCACTATCTGCTTTTAAATTACCAAAAATAGTTTTCATAATTTCGGTTCTTCCAGCTCCCATCAAACCTGCAACTCCGAGAACTTCTCCACTATGAACTTCAAAACTTACATCATGAAATAACTTAGAATTTGTTAAATTAGATATTTTTAATAGAGGGTCCCCTATTTTTACAATTTCTTTTTTGAACATATTCCCAAGATCACGACCAATCATCATTTTTATAATTTCTTCATTATCGGTTTTACTAATCTCTCTAACACCAATATATTTTCCATCTCTTAAAATTGTAATTCTATCACAAATAGTAAAAATCTCTTCTAAGCGATGAGAAATATAAATAAAGGAAACCCCTTCATTCTTCAATTTTGTAACAACAGAAAAAAGTTTTTCAACTTCTTTATCAGTGAGAGCAGCAGTAGGTTCATCTAATATAATAACTTTAGAATTAACTAATAAAGCTTTAGCAATTTCAATTAATTGTTGTTGGCCAACTGATAAATCAGAAACAAGAGTATTTGGATTAATATTAAGCCCTAGCCTATCAAGAACTTCTTCTGATTTTTTATTCATTGCGTTATTATCTACAATATTAAAAGGTCCTTTTTTAATTTCCCTTCCTAAAAATAAATTTTCTTGAACACTCAAATCTAAAACAGTATTTAATTCTTGATACACGAATACAATACCATCTTTTTCAGCTTGCTTAGGATGAGTATATGAAACCTCTTTTTTATCAACAAAAATTTGGCCACTATCTTTTGTATAAACACCAGTTAGTATTTTCATCATCGTAGATTTTCCAGCACCATTTTCACCCATGAGTGCATGAACTTCACCATCATGTAGTGAAAAATCTGCTTTATCTAATACTTGATTAGTACCAAAAAATTTATCAATACCTCTCATTTCAATATTCATATTTTAAAAGCTCCTTAGAAAATACATCCAGATTGAAGTATGATATTTGCATATGGACTCATTTCTCCTGTTCTAATAACAACTTTGCAATTACTTACCTTTTTTTTAAATTCTTGATGAGATAAAAAATCAACAGGAATTTGAGTTAAACGTTTACTTATTTGCGAAAAAACAAACTTGTTTTCATTTTTAATCTCTGAAGCAATAAAATATTTTTCACATTTTACATCTTCCAAAATCACATCTAATACATCAATAAAACTAGGTAAATCCTTTTTTAGTGCAAGATCAATTACTTCAACATCATCAGCAACAGGTAATCCACAATCACTTATACAAATTAAATCAGTATGTCTCAAATATGATAAAACACGAGAAATATCACTATTTAATATACCAGATTTTTTCATAACTTAATTCTCCTATTTACATTTAAACGTTTACGTAAACGTTTAAATCATAATTTATCCTAACACTACTTTTTCTATTGTCAAGAATTTTTTTTATTTTTTTATTCTTAATTGTTATATTTAAATTTAATATATACATAATTAAAGTATTTTTATGATTACAAAAATAATTAAAGTACGCTTATTAAATATAGGAATCTATATCAATGATTTTACAATCTAGTAATTATCAATAAAAATTATCAATTAATAATTAAAAACTGGAATGGTAAGTTTTGACATTTTAATAAAACACAGTTTCACAAGAAATTATATTTAATGTATTATTATATTCTGTTTTTATGAAATGTTGAATTTTGCAACTACAAATTTCTTTAGCAAATAATCTGAAAATAAAAAAATAACAATACTAAAAATCATTCTTATTATTAAAAAACTTCCCTTGCCTATAAATAATAAAACTAATAACACCTCTAACAATAAGATCAAAGGTCATTACAGTCCAAGCACCATTTAAACCATAACTAGTATAATTAACAACAAGATAAGCTAATGGGAGTCTTATAATCCACATACCAATAAGAGTAATAATAAAAGGTCTCTTTGTATCACCAGATCCTCTTAAAATACCAAATACCATCATAGACATACCAAAGAAAGGCTCACAAATAGCAACAATTCTAAGAACCTGAGCACCAGATTCAATTACCTCTACATCATTAGTAAAGAAGTCAACAAGACCATGAGCAAATATAAAGAGAAATAGTCCTGCTATACTCATAACAAGAGTACCCATGATTAAAGAATTTCTTGCATACTTTTTAGCTAAATTAATTTTCTTTGCGCCAATAGCTTGAGCAACTAAAGTAGTTGCAGCAGTAGCAAAACCAAAGGTTGGCATATAAGTAATAGATTCAGCTTGAATAGCTAAGTAATGAGAAGCCAATGCTTTAACACCAAGGCTTGTAACAATAGCAGTTAATATAAACTGACCTAATGCCATAGAAAACCTTTCAAACGCATTAGGAAGAGCTAAAAAAGATGCTTTCTTATTAATATCCCAATCCATCTTAAGTGGATTCATTATTTTAATTTTAATTCTATTATCTTTACTTCTTGCTAATAAAGAAACAATTAAAATAGAAGAAGTACAAATAGCTAAACAAGTTGCAATAGCAGCACCTTTAACACCTAAATTAGCTCTCTTTAATGTAAAAGATAGACCTAATATAGAAACTTCAGTAGATGGAAATATAAGCATAAAGTTCAATACTACATTTATAATATTATTTAATATATTAACTAAGAAAGGAGTCTTAGTATCCCCTGAAGCTCTAAAAATTCCACTAGACATAATCATTAAACCTTGAGGAATAAAAGCTATAGTAAGATATTTAATATAATCTTGAGAATCACTTATAACTGATGAATCAGCCCCCAGAATAAATGGAATATTAGGACCTAAAAATAACATTACAACAAAAATAACAAACCCAACTAATAAAGCAATTAATATCCCCTGATTAGACGCCATCCTAGATCTTTCATAATTCTCAGACCCAATATTTTTAGCAACTATAACACTATAACCTACAGCTAAAGCCATTAATAATCCATTTACTAATAAAATAACTGAAGAGTTAAGAGAAACCGCAGCAGTTGCAACAGCACCAAGAGAGCCTACCATAGCAGTATCTATATAATTAACACAAGTTAATAAAATCTGCTCAATAATAGTAGGCCATGCTAATAATAGAATGGTTTTATTAATAGAAGCCTTTTCATCAAGTAAGTCTAGAGTTTTCATTTGTCCCCAAAACAAATAGCAATATTTCTCAATTCAAAAAAGAGATACTACTTGTAACAATACAAAAAGAAAGAGCCATACTATTTAAAACTCTTTTTTCTTTAACTTATTATAAGTCTTTTAAAAAGATTGTCAAGCAAAAATAAAAGATATAATTCAGATTCCCTATTATTAATATTTTGGTACAAACTACCGAACAAAATTGGTACAAACTACCGATAAAATTAGTACAAACTACCGAATTATCTTAATTTAATAGGTATAAATGATTTATAATTAATACAAGAGGAGCCATTAAATGAAAAAATATTTACCACGAATATATGATGATATATTAAATTTCAAACTTCAATCTACAGGTGCTGTATGTATAAAGGGACCTAAATCGTGTGGTAAATCAACAACAGCTTTACAATTTGCAAAAAGCACAGTATTTATGCAAGATCAACAAAACTTAGAACAGAATATAAATTTAGCAAAAGCAAACCCTTCTCTTTTTTTAAAAGGAGAAACGCCTAAATTAATAGACGAATGGCAAGTAATCCCATTTATTTGGTATGCCGTACGATTTGAAGTTGATAAAAGAGATAAATTTAATCAGTTCATATTAAAAGGCTCTTCAACTGCTCCAGACCAAGATCAATGGTCACATTCAGGTGCAGGTCGTATAACCAATTTAATGATGAGACCTATGTCTTTGATTGAATCTAATGATTCAACAGGAGAGGTATCATTAAAACAATTATTTTCAAATCCTGATATGATTGAAGGCTCTGCAGATAAAACATTAGAAGAGATATTTTTTTTAATATGTAGAGGAGGATGGCCAAATGCTATAAACCAATCCCCAAAAATTGCATTAGCTCAATCAGAAAACTTCTATGAAATGCTAGTCCATTAAGACATGTCTAAAGTTGATAACATAAAAAGAAGAGAAGATAGAGTAATATCGTTAATGCTCTCTTTATCAAGAAATATTGGAACAACTATTTCTGTAAATGGAATAAGAAAAGATATGATACAAAATGATGAACCTGAATCATTTCATAGTGATACTGTTTCATCATATATTGAGGCATTAAGAAAATTATATATAGTTGAAGATTTAAATGCATGGAATTCTAATCTACGCTCATCTACAGCAATTAGATCAAAACCAACTAGATATTTAGTTGATCCTTTTATTGCTACAGCTGCATTAAGTATTAGTCCGTCCGACTTAATGAATGATTTAACAACGGCAGGATTCTTATTTGAATCAATGTGTATTAGAGATTTAAGAATCTATGCAGAAAGTTTAAAAGGTAAGGTATATCATTTCAGAGATAATAAAGGTTTTGAAGTTGATGCAATAGTTCATTTAAATAATGGTGAATACGGATTAATAGAAATTAAACTATTTAATCAAGAACGTATTGAAGAAGGTGCTAAAAACTTATTAAAACTTTCAAGTCTTATTAATACTGAAGTTATGAAAAAGCCATCCTTTTTAATGGTATTAACTTGAACTACTTATGCTTATAAAAGAGAAGATGGGAGGAGTTTATATGCAACAGATAGATTAAATGTTTGTTATGCATTAGAGATAGTAAAAGAGAGACATATTTATTCAAAATCTATAGATTCTGATGAATTAAAACCAAAGAAAAGAGGAAAAAATAAATATATTCCTGATAAAACTCATCCATGGAGTTGGACAAGACAAAAAGAATTTAGAGAAAATGATAAACTAATGAAATCTCTTGAACCAATATATAGAAGTCCTCACGAAGCAGTATATTCATAAAAAAGAAAACATTAAAAATTCAAATAAATACACCTGTTATTGAATAACTAGGTGCATTTAGCATGTCTATGAAAATATAAGGCATAAATTTAATCTAATTAAAAACACTATGGACCAATTTTTAATTGAAAATATTAAAGAAATTGGACCAATTTTCGATTGAAATTACTCAATATTGTCTTTAAATAGATTTTTAAACTTGAAAATTTTATATTTTTTAATAAAGGACAAAATCGCTTGCGGTTGACATAAATACAATTAGATAGAAATAAAAAAACTATCTCATAGTAAATCATAGTAAGATATTCTTTGGATAATAATTCTCTAAAGTTTGCTCAATAAAAAACGTTAAATAAAAACTTATATATCACTCCTATCGCTTTATAATCATTAATTAATAACAAACACCATAGAAATATATAAACTTATCACAATAGATAATTTTGATGTATTTAAAAGAATATTTAACACAACTCAATAATATAATACTCAAGATAATTATTAACATCATATTAATGAAAGCAATACTATTAAAAAAACAAATCTTTAATAAAAAATTATCAAAGCTAGTTGTTTAAAATAATAAAGAATCTATAGCAACATAACCTATTAAAGCATATTTAAAATTAATAAAGAAAAAAACTTCAAAGCAAGTAATTAATAAATCCAATAGACAATTAATAAACCATAATAAATAGTGACTATTTGCTTACTATAACATTACTAAAGGAAAATCTTAACTAATACAAATTCAATTATTATTTCTCCTAACCCCAAACGATACAACAAGTGGGCAAGAAATTAATTTCTCATAAAAACCCTATTTTTTCCTTGCACATCTCGATATCTATGCTACAGCAAGGTTGTAATTGAAATTAATTATAGTATCTGAAATTAATTTCAAGAGGAAAAGATGATGAAGAATTTAGACAATGTTAAATACTTACTAGAAATATGTGAAATGTTCTATATACAAGGAAAGAGTCAAAAAGAAATCTCTGCCCAATTAAACATCTCACGACCACAAGTATCTCGCTTTATTGCTAAAGCTAAAGAAGAGAACTTAATAACTATTAAACTAAATTATCCAAACATAGAAGAAAACAATTATCAAAAACTAATTAGTGAAAAATATAATATCCCAGAAGTTTATATCTACGATATTGGACAAGTTAATAGCACTGAAGGAATGAAACTATTAGCTGAAGCTTCAAAGGACTTATTCAACATTATTATTAAAAATAATAACAATGTTGGAATAATGGCAGGTAGAACTGTAGAGATATTAAGTGAAAGCATAGAAAGTTCTAAAAATAGAGGATTAACCTTTATACCACTTTGTGGTGGATTATCAATAAATGGTAAAACCTGGCAAGCAAATAATATATGCCAAGAATTTGCCAAAAAGACTAATGGTAATTTCTATTTACTAAATGCTCCAAACTATTTTACAAGTGAAGCTACAAAACTAGCACTTATGAATGAACAATCCATTAAACAAGTAATGCAAATGGGTAAAACATGTGATGTAGCACTCCTTGGTATTGGATCTGTTACTACAAATTCAACAGGGATAGTAGCTAGCGGACTTTCAAAAGAAGAATTAGAGATATTAAAGAGAGAAGGAGCAGTAGCTAATATCTGCTGTTCATATATAGACAAAGAGGGACAAGTAATAAACACAAGTATTGCAAATAAGATATTGGGTCATTCAATTAATGAATTGAAAGACTCTAAAAAGCTAGCAATAGCAATGGGGGAAGAAAAATTGGATGCAATAACAGCAGTTCTCAAAGGAGAATATGTTGATGTCTTTATTACTAGTCTTGATACAGCAAAAAAATTAATAGGTTAAAAACATAAGAGGAGAAAAGTTATGAAAACAAGAAGTCTATTATTAATTATGATTATGGCATGGGTATTACCAACAACACTATTTGCAGGTGGTAGTAGCGAACAACAAAAACAAGTCTCTATTTGTACCCCTTACCTATCTTCAGTTACAACTAAAGAAATGGTAGAAGATATGCAAGCTAAACTTGTAGAAAACGGATTTGAAGTAGTAGTTAACGATTCTGCTAATGATAATAGTAGATTAGTTACTGACATTGAAACAAGTGTTGTATCCGGTGCTAGTGCAATTATTATTGTAAGTGTTGATCCAAAGATTTGTGAAACACAAATAAACGAAGCAGCAGATGCAGGTGTTGCAGTATTCGGTTGTGATGCAGGATACATTGATACAATGCAAATGAATGCTTCTAGTGATAACTATCAAATGGGGGAGATGATTACAACATACCTATTTGATAAAATGAATGATGAAGGAACAATAGTACACTTAACACATAGACCACACCCAGGTGTTGTTCAAAGATCTTATGCTATGGAAGATGTATTAGCAAAAACACCTAATGTTGAATTAATTAGTGAACACCATGTTGATGTTCCAAACCAAATCAATAACTCAAAAGAAATCGTTGAAAACTTATTAACAACATATCCAGCTAAAGGCTCTATTAATGCTATTTTATGTGCTTGGGATGAACCAGCTATTGGTGCAACACAAGCTCTACAAGAAGCAGGAAGAGACGAAGTATTAGTAGTTGGAGTTGATGGAAATGAACAAGCTGTTAAATTAATCAACGAAGGTACTAACTTTAAAGCTACCCTTGCTCAAGACTTCTTGGGTATGGCTAACTTAGTAGCTGATGAAGTAACTAAAGTATTAAACGGTGAAACAGCAGCAAAAGGCGAGAAATACGTTCCAGCTCTATTAATTGAATAATAGAACATAAAGATATATCAGGCCTCTTGGCCTGATATTTATTAAATAAAGAGAAATAATTTATGATAGTTGAAACTAAAAACTTAACAAAAGTATTTGGTAGCATGTATGCGCTAAACGACATTAACTTTTCAATTAAAAAAGGAGAAATCCATGGTTTAGTTGGAGAAAATGGTGCAGGTAAATCTACCCTTATTAAAATACTAACCGGAGTATATTCTCTAACAGACGGAGAAATATATGTTAATGGTAAAAAAGCAGATATAAACAACCCAGTAGAAAGTAGAAACCTTGGTATTAATGTTATACACCAAGATAGACACTTAATACCCTCCTTCAACGGAATTGAAAACATATTCTTAGGATTACCTTCTATAAAGAAAAAAGACAAAGTAACAGTTGATTTTGAAGCAATGAAAGAAAAAGCTGAAGTTATAATGAAAAAATATGGAATAGATGTTCCACTAAATCTTATGGCTAAAGAATTATCTCCACCACAACAAACCCTAATAGAGATAATAAGAGCAATGCTAACAGACTGTAAGCTATTAATATTAGATGAACCAACAGCAGCACTAACAGATAAAGAGACAATAATACTATTTGACATAATAAGAAAGCTAAATGATGCAGGAACTGCTATCCTCTATGTAACACATAGAATGGATGAAATATTTGCTCTAACTAATCGTATTACAGTATTTAGAAATGGGGAGATGGTTGAAACAGTAAACACAGCTAAAACCACCAAAAATGACCTAATAGCAGCAATGACAGACAATGAAGTAGATAATAGTAGTTCAAACAAAATAGACCACGTAAACAAAGAATTTGGGGACGTTATCTACTCAGTTAAAAACATAGCAACTAAAGATAAAGTTGTAAAAGATGCATCCTTTGAAGTAAGAAGAGGAGAAATCCTTGGAATATTTGGACTAGGTGGAAGTGGTAGAACAGAACTACTAGAAAGTATCTATGGTTATAAAGGAATCATAAGTGGTGATGTAGTTTATAAAGGTGAAAAGCTTAATAAACTATCCCCTAGAAATTCCATTAAAAATGGAATTGGACTAATCCATGAAGATAGACGTGGCCACTCTCTTGTAGTTTCTAGAAGTATTAAAAACAACATAGTACTCCCTATTATAGACTCCTATGTAAAGAAAGGACTCTACGATAGTAAAAAAGAAAATACAGATGTTAATAACAAGATGAGAGAGTTAAATATCAAAGCTGTTAATAATAACCAAAAGCTATTAGAACTATCAGGTGGAAACCAACAAAAAGTAGTATTTGCTAAGTCCCTTGCTTTTAACCCTGAAGTATTTCTATGTGATGAGCCAACACAAGCAGTTGATATTATGACAAGAGGTGAAATACATGACCTACTTAGAGCTAAAGCTCAAGAAGGTAAAGCTGTAGTATATGTAACAAGTGATTTATTAGAAATGCTAGAGATAGCAGATAACATACTAATTATGGCAAATGGTAAAACCCATGAGTTAATAGCTAACGAGAAAATCGACTCAAAAACAATCCTACAATATTGCTACGAAGAAAGGTAAACAGAAAAATGGAAACAATAAGAAGTAAAAGATTAAAAGAAGTAATGAACACATATGGAACAATAATAGCATTAGTACTACTAATCATATTATTTGGCATCTTAAACCCAAGAGCATTTTTATCCTCAACCAACTTCTGGAATATTACCAGACAAATGGCAATATTAGCAGTTATAGCACTAGGTGCAACACTGATAATGTGTGTATCTGAATTTGACCTTAGTATAGGAAATATTGCATCCTTTAGTGGAGTATTATCAGCATTACTTGCTATAAAAGGCGTGCCATTTGTATTTGCCCTAATTATTGCAACAGCAATAAGTGGAATTCTTGGACTTATAAATGGATATATAGTAACAAAGTTTAAAGTAATGTCCTTTATTATTACACTCGCTATGGGAAGAATGATATATGGGCTAACCTATTGGCTTAGCGGAGGTGCTATCATCTTTAATGATATCCCAAAATCCTTTAAGTTTATTGGAACAGCAAAGATAGGAAGTATCCCTTATTTAACAATCCTTATGGTAATAGTAGCACTAGTATTTGTATATATTACTAAATATACAGCATTTGGAAGAAAACTATATGCAATAGGTGGAAATGAACAAGCGAGTAAAGTTGCCGGAGTTAAGGTTGAATTTAATAAAACACTAGCCTTTGCAATCTCAGGACTAATGGCAGGCTTTGCTGGAGTATTATTAGCAAGTAGAGTAGGATCTGCTTCCCCAACAGCAGGAGATGCATATAACCTTAATGCATATGCTACAATCTTTATTGGAATAACATTATTTAAAGAAGGCGTTCCAAATATACTCGGAACATTAGTCGGAGTTGCAATCTTTACAGTACTAGCAAACGGCCTAACAATACTACAAGTTCCAACCTTTATCCAAAATATTCTAACAGGCTTAATAATAATAGCAGCAGTAGTAGGACAAAAAGCAGGTAGTAGAAATAATGATTAAATCAGAAAATAATAAAAGACTCCAAAACAAAGATAACCCATTTCTAATGGGCTATCTATTGGCTGGATATAAAGAAGAAAATAAATTCTTAGAAACAATAAATGAAATTCCTAATAATACAATAGACGTATTAGAAATAGGATATCCATCCCTTAACCCATATTCAGATGGAAAGGTTATTGCAACAGCACATAATGAAGTAAATAAAGAAATAGCATGTTCAATAGACTATTGGAAGCAAATAAGAGAAACAACTACCTACCCTATCTGGCTAATGGCGTATAGAGAAGATTTTATTACAACTAAAAAATATAAGGAATTTGCTAAACATAACCTAGTAGATGCAATAGTAATCCCTGATAGTAATAATGAAGAAAGGATTAAACTTCAACAAGAGCTAATACCTTATAAAGTAGATGTTATAGGCTTTACTAACCCTAGTATGACAAACATTGAACTAGATGAAGTACTAAACAACTTCACCTTTATATATGAACAATTATATGTTGGACAAACAGGGGCTAATCATAGTAAAACAAACTATGAAACTATGCTAAACTACACATTAAATAAATACCCTAATACAATCCCCTTTGCAGGCTTTGGACTTAACAATAAGGCTAAACTTAAAGAAGTATATAGTAAAGGCTTTAAGGGAGCAGTTATAGGAACAGAACTATTAAAGAGATATAATGAATCAAAAGATGAACTATATAACTTTCTAATAGATATCACCAGGAGTAAAGAAACATGCAAATAGCAACCTTCGACTTTGGAACAACAGCAATTAAGTTTGTAGTATTAGATGATAAAACCAATATCCTCTACACAAACAAGAAAGATATAACAACAATAATTGATAAAGAAAACAACCACATAGAGCAAAATCCAATTGAATGGTTAGAAGTATTCCAACAACTAATTACAGAATACCCTCAAAAAGAAAAGATAACAGCTTTAATCTGCTCAGGCCAAATGCAAGATCTAATCCTTATAGATAAAGATAATAAGCCCCTAAGAAATGCAATCCTCTATAACGACCAAAGAGGTGATAACTACCTAACACAAATTAAAAACAAAGAAAACATAGAAGCTAAAACAACCATCCACCTAAATGGTTCAATCCCTCTAGTTAAAATGAAATACCTAGAAGACAAAGAACCACAAGCCCTTAAACAAACTAAAACATTACTCTTCTCCCCAAAAGACTATATAACACTATATCTAACAGGTAAAGCAGTAGCAGATACAACAACCTTATCAACTACAGGAATGATGGATATTAAAAAAAGAGAATACATTAAAGAAGTAGAAGAATATCAAACTATCCTCCCAACAATAAACACACCAGGAGAACCAGTTGATATAATAAACAAAGAAATAGCTAAACACCTAAACCTAAACAAAGAACTTAAAGTCTATACAGGTTCAGGAGATGCAGGAGCTACAACACTTGCAAGTGGAATATCAGAGCCTAATGAATTAAACATTAACCTAGGAACCTCAGGCTGGATAGCAAGCATCTCTAATGATACACACGCAAAAGCTTTTAACCTATGTGCCATAAACGATAACTACTTTATTAACGTTATCCCAGTACTTAATGCTTCATCAGTACATAAATGGGTAACAAATCTACTATATGGAAATAATCAAAAGAATAATAACCTAAAAGAAAAAGAGATAAATAACATAGAAAAAGAAGATAACAATAATAAAGATAAAAAGAAAAAAGAAAGTAAATACCAACAAATGGATAAACTACTAGAAAAAAACAAGGACTATGATACAGATCTTATAACTCTCCCTTACCTAGTAGGAGAGAGATACCCAGTAGCAGATACTAATATCAGAGGATGTTATTATGGCTTAACCCCAAATACTACATTAGTAGATCTAGTAATAAGTGCTCTAGAAGGAGTAGCCTATTCCCTAAAACAAGGAATAGAAGATTTAAACATTACCCCTAAAACAATCTCCCTAATAGGAGGAGGAGCTTTAACTAAAGTATGGGATCAAATCTTTGCCAACATCTTTGAAACCCCAGTAACAGTTTATTCAGATAGTGAATACTTACCAAGTATATCCCTAACCTCAGCAGTCCTAATAAATGAAAACAAAGTAAACTCCTACCAACAATTCATAGCAGAACTTCTAACAACAAAAGAAAAGCAAACCTACTACCCAACACAAAACAAGCAAAGAATAGACAACTACAAAAACAAGTACACAAACTTCAAAAAACTCTACCCTGCACTAAAGGACATTAATAATTAATAAATAACAATATCATCAAATCAATCAAAACCCCATAAAATTAAAAATCTCCATAGTAATTTATTCTTTTCTTAAATTACTTGGAGATTCTTTCAAATATAAAACAAAGTTAACCATAACTAACTTTACTCAATTTTACATAGTTACTTCTTTAATATACCTACTTACAGCATTATTCCAATCAGGTAATCTAGATTAACCGTTATCATCTAAAGATTTTTTTTATAATCTAGAATTTTTAGGTCTAACTGCTAAAGTCTTATATTCTTCAGTTGTAATTGGATTAACTTAAATTTCTACATTTGCTTGCTTAAAGATTTCACTAGCAAATTCACACCAGCTACAATAACCTTCATTTGTAGCTTAATATGTGTCCATCAAAGGTCGAGTAGAATCCATCAAACGAAAAAAATTTTAATCAAAAATTATAACCTGTCAATTAAACAACTCCATTTGCAATGGAGTTATTGGTGTTGCTTATTTTTTAGTATTTAAACGCCGATCGTTTGATGGACACTGATTTTAAAAAAAAAATGGTTAACAAAAGTTAAGAATTTACAGATATCAGAATTGGATAGTTTTGTTATTGGTTTTGAAAGATATTTACCAGCTGTAATAAATGCAATTAATGTAAAATATAGTAATGGATTAGCAGAAGGAACAGTTAATAAATTAAGTTTATAAAGAGAATTATGTATGGTAGATGCACCTTTAATTCACTAAGGAATAAAATCTTACTAGCAGAAACTTTTAATTAATTCCCCAATTGATGGAAAGAGCCATTATTAAATTGACGTTTGCAAATGAGTAATAATTTTTATTTATCCACAGATAAATTCTTAATTTTTTTAGTTATTTTTTGTAGCAATCTAATATTTACAATAATCCAATAAAAAAAGATAATTGGGACAATTATAATTGTTGCAGAACTTATCGAATACTGATAATTTGAAAAATCAAGAACATCTTCTAAAAAACTTATAAATGTACTAGTAAAATCTGGTAACATTAATAAAAAGAATGTGAACGAAAACATTAAAAGAGGAACTGCTTTATATTTTCTTTCATACTTTAATTTACGAACTAGTATTTCATTATTTCTAGCTTTTGGAGAGCTTTTCTCATTTATTATAGTCATAATTGACTTTCTATATAGTGAATCAACATAAGTATATACAGCCAATAAAATACCAAAAACAGCTACAACTTCATTCATTTATTTACACCCCTAATTTTTCATTTAACGCTTCATATGTTGCAGGAGGTATCTCATATACTTGTAAGGTTCCTCTTTGCTTTTTTATCTGATTATGTGATCCATCAATTTCACTAACTATTCTATTCATCTCATCAATGATATTTATTGGTATATTTTTTACTATATAGTTCCCATTTTCATTTTGACTGTGATCTCCACTAAACACTCTAATAATTGATTCGTTGATTGAATCTTTTAACATATAATGATATTTAGCCAATGTAGATCGAAGCAAGGACTTACTTTCTGATTGAGTAGTCTGAAATAGTGTAGAAATTATTCTTTCATCAGGAATATTTCCTTCAAAATAGTTTATAATCAACAAAAAAAGTCTATATTCTCGAATATCTGATCCACGAGTAAACACTTTTTCTCCCAACATCATTTTTATATACTCTTCTGTTGCCGCACTAGCTATTTTAGAAAGTTCTTTATTTAATCCTTCAATATCACATTTGAGTATCTCTGAAAGTGTTCTTTCCATCTCTTGTGAAATTCCAATCTTAATATTATCCAAAGTTCTCATTATATATCTCTCCATTTATTATAAATTTCTATTAGAAAAATATTCGAGTAATAATTACTTTTTAAGTTGCAGTTTATAGTTCCAATTACTTCATCCTTATTAATAAAATATAATTCAGATTAATTAAAACAATATAATAATTTAAACCAAAAACTTATTTTGCGTGTTTTCCCACTAAAATAGATAATAAATCAACTATAAAACCATAGCTTTAAATTGCATTTGGTTATAATTCTTGCTCCAACATAATTAATAATTAATCTCTACTAAATAAATCTCTAGAATAAATTTTATCTTTTACATCTTTTATTTCATCAGTAATTCTATTAACTACAATTACATCACTTAATTTCTTAAATTCATCAATATCAGTAATTACTTTAGAATTAAAGAAATTATCTTCTTTTAAAGCTGGTTCATAAACAACAACTTCAATACCTTTAGCTTTAATTCTTTTCATAATACCTTGAATAGCTGAATGTCTAAAATTATCAGAATTAGTTTTCATTGTTAATCTATAAATTCCAACTACTTTAGGTTTTCTATCTAATATCATTTTAGCTATATGATCTTTTCTAGTTCTATTAGCATCTACAATAGCACTCATTATATTTTGAGGAACATCACAATAATTAGCCAATAATTGCTTTGTATCTTTTGGTAAACAATATCCACCATAACCAAAAGAAGGATTATTATAATGAGAACCAATTCTAGGGTCTAAAGAAACACCTTCTATTATTTGTTTAGTATCTAATCCTCTTATTTCTGCATAAGAATCTAATTCATTAAAATAAGCTACTCTCATAGCAAGATAAGTATTTGCAAATAACTTAATTGCTTCTGCTTCAGTAGAATCAGTAAACAAAGTTGGAATATCTTCTTTTATAGCACCTTGTTGTAATAATGATGCAAATACTTTAGCTCTTTCTGATTGTTCACCAACTACTATACGTGAAGGATATAAATTATCATATAGAGCTCTACCTTCTCTTAAAAATTCTGGAGAAAATATAATATTTTTAGTATTATATTTTTCTCTCATACTTTCAGTAAATCCAACAGGTACAGTAGATTTAATAACCATAACAGCTTTATTATTAATTTTTAATACTTTTTCTATAACTTTTTCAACAGAACTAGTATCAAAATGATTTAAACTAGGATCATAATTAGTAGGAGTTGAAATAATAATATAATCAGCATTTTCAAATGCAACAGCATTATCTATAGTAGCTAATAAATTTAATTCTTTATTTGCTAAATATTCTTCAATTTCTTTATCTATAATAGGTGATTTTTTACTATTAATTAAGAATACTTTTTCTTCTACTATATCTAATGCTACTACTTCATTATTTTGTGCAAGTAATACTGCATTAGATAAACCTACATATCCAATACCAGCTATAGCAATTTTCATAATTTAATTATTCTCCATATAATATTCTTTATACCATTTTGCAAATTTATCAAGCCCTTCATCTAAACTAGTTTTTGGAGAAAATCCAAAATCTCTTTGTAAATCAGAAATATCAGCATAAGTTTGATAAACATCACCAGGTTGCATAGGCAATAACTCTTTTTCAACTTTATCTTTTATAACACCATATTTTAATAACTTTTCTTCTAAAATATTAACAAAATTCATTAAACTTTCAGGTTTATTGTTACCTATATTATATATTTTGTATTTCACACCATTTTCAGTTGATTTGGGGGGGGAACTTACAACTTTTGTAATACCATCAACAATATCATCTATATAAGTAAAATCTCTAAACATATCTCCATAATTGTATATTTGGATTTTCTCACCTTTTACCATTTTATTAGTAAATTTAAAATAAGCCATATCTGGTCTACCAGCAGGACCATAAACAGTAAAAAACCTTAAACCTGTAGTTGGGATATCATATAATTTTGAATATGCATGAGCCATTAGTTCATTTGATTTTTTAGTTGCAGCATAAAGAGATACAGGATTATCCACCATATCCACAGTTGAATATGGAATTTTTTTATTAGAACCATAAACAGAAGATGAAGACGCAAAAACTAAATGGCTAACTTGATGTTTTCGACAAGCTTCTAGAATATTGAAAAAGCCAATAATATTTGAATCAATATAGATTTGTGGGTTTTCTATTGAATATCTAACACCGGCTTGGGCTGCTAAATTAATTACTATATTGGGTTTATATTTTTCAAATATAGAATTAATAGCTTGTTTATTCTCTAAATCTCCATTTATAAATGTAAAGTTAGGCTCAATATTAAGTTTAGATAAACGATATTCTTTTAACCCTAAATCATAATAATCATTAACATTATCAAATCCAATTATCTTATTTCCCGGAATTAAAACTTTGGATAAGGAGAATCCGATAAACCCAGCTACTCCCGTTATTAAAATTGTTTTCATTTTTGGTTATGCCCCCAGTTGTTTTTATGAATTAAGCATACATTACTTAATTTTATAATTATAGATTTTTAGACTAAATTTTAATCTTACTTTATATATACACAATAATGCATCACAACCAAGCTTAATTAAATTAATTGAAAGAAGTTTACATAAATTTCACCTATATAAATACCAAATTTTAACATTAATTACTCGTATATATTATTGATTTAAAACAACTTTATTAATAAAATTACTCAATAAATCAAAGTTTAATACTGCTAAATCATATATTTTGGAATCTATAGAAATTGGTATATTATGATATTTTTCTATTAATTTTAACACCATTTCATCGCTACACTTAGATAGCTTAATAGCTCTATTAATTTGATTAATCTGTTTATAGTACCTTAAGATTTTTTCAGAGTGACCAGATATCGATATAACTGATTTTGAATAGGTTGCACCAATAATTCCAACATGAAGCTTTGTTGTGATTATAAAATCCATCTTATTCAATACAGAACAAAGACTAAAAGGATTATCATAATTATATAGTAAGATATTATCACACTTCAAACAATTTTTAACTCTTCTTAGTTCTTCTTTAGATGATTTTGAATATTGATCACAACCAACTACTACTCCATATTCAGGATGTTTTTTTAAGAAAATATTTAACGGTCTAACAATCTTATCAATAATTAAATTATTTGCATTTTGTGAAAGCGAAATATGTAAAAACAAATATTTTTCCGATACAAATTCACCTTCAATCCATTGTTTAATATCTATAGAAAAATCAAAATGAGATAAAACCTGCGCGGAATCTGTCGTAACAATGATGTCATTAGTAACGCCATACTCTTTCAAATAGTCTTTTGACTCTTTATCTCTCACTGTTATTACAGATGCATGATTAAAAATTTTTTTACAACATAGTTTAAGAAATCTGTTAGAAAGAGGCCCCGCTCCGACTCCAATAATTGCTATAGGCTTTTTTTTAAAAACAAAGAACAACCCTACAACCATGTATCTCAAAAATCTCAATATAGATTCTTTCAAGCTATTTTTCCGCTCTCCAAAATAACCACCAGATATGTATACAAGCGCATCGGATTTCAACAAGCTGTTACGAGAATAAACAAATTCATACTTTAATCGCTTCTTAAAAAAGTCAGACATTGCAAACTTAGATTCATAAAAATATGTTTCACCATCTTTATTTAGCTCATTGACTCTATCATAGAAAAGTTTAGCAAAAACAAAATCTCCAAAATTGGTTCCCATTGTAGCGCCATGTAACATAAATTTTGCCAAATTTATCACCTCCTACTTATATATAATTTATAACTTAAAATATCATTAACTTTCTTTAACTATTTTTTTAGCATTCTAATTATACTATTAAAAATCTCATTTACAAATTGATTTAATCTAGTACTCAATACAATTTTTCTCGTCAAAATAAATAAAATACAATAAATCCCAAAACATATTATTGTCACTACTAAACAAATCAAAAAATAATTATTAAGAGAAAACAAATACTGTTTCATAAATGAAATACTTATAAAGGTAATAAATCCATAAAAAAAAGAAGGTAAAATAGACAACACTAAATCAGAAATTTTTACATTTGTATAATGCATACTTAATGCAGACATAAGAAAATAATTAATCGTAAAAGAACAAGTTACTCCTAAAGCAACCCCCTCTAAACCAAAAAAATGACCTAAATATGCTCCTAAAACAACAAAAAAAGCATATATAGCCTGTATATGAGCTCGCTGATAAACCTTACCTAAAGCTCTAATTAAAGAATCACTTAGCTTATATCCTATTCTAAAGAACAATCCGATTATCATGATTTTAAAAGGTAAAATAACCTCTCCCCATTGTTCACCCAAAACAAAATAAACTAGAGGTTCAGCGCATATAAAGGCTACTAATGAAATTGGAACTGATACTAAAGCAATAAGGCCAGTCCCCGAAATAAAAATATTTTGCAACTTTTCTTTATCATCTTGGCTCTGTGACAGCATAGGGAATAAAACTTGATCCAATGATTCACCAATTAAAGAAACTGGATACATTAACAATTGATAGGCTTTTGTATATGATCCTAAAAGAGATTTCCCAAGAGTTTTATTAATCACAAAATAATCACCATTATTTGCAATATAGCTAAATATTCTAGCAATCGTAAATCCTCCTCCAAAGTACAATAACTTTTTAGCAGAGTTTTTGTTTATATGAGGAGTAAGTTTAATAGGTTCAAAAAAAATATATACAATTGTATTAAAAGTAACTTGAGCTAATGAAGCAATAATTAATGACCAAACATTAAAATTTAATAGTGCAAAGGTTATAGCAAAACTCCCATAGATTATAATCCCATAGAGCTTTATTAAAGCCATACGCTTATAATTACATTTCTTTTGTGTTAAAGATTTTGGAACACCCGATAAACTGTTCATAATGAATATTACAGAAAAAACTCTTAACATTTTTGAGTCTGAGATGCTAAAAATATTACACAAAAATTCAGCAAAAAAATTAATAATAAAAAAAATAATAAAACCAAAAATTACATTTAATGTATTCCCTGTTAAAATATCGTTTTTGCTCAAATTCTTTTTTTGAACAATCGCAGGACCAACACCCATCATCCAAAATATTTCTGCAAATCCGATTAAAACTCCTATAGCAGCCATTTCTCCATAATCACCAGGAGTTAAAATGCGTGCAAGGAAAAAGGTCATTACTAATTGTATAATATAAACAATAATTGTCATGGATAACATCCATAACATTCCAGAAATGCCTTTTTCTAAATTATTTTTGATGTTCAAAGTATTTACTCCGAGTCATAATTAATGATTATTGTACCAATTAAATTAAATAAAAATTTGACAATAATAAAAACAATTTATATATCAAATTAATTATAAAAATATAAATAGATTAGAAAAGATTTTTTAAATTTCCAAGCTTTAAATCAATCGATGATAATCTAATAAATTGTTTTATGCAAAAAATATAAGTTATACCAATTTATAAAACATAAAATTAACAATATAATTTTTATTAATTTAGTTTTTGGAAAAAGAAAATAACTCTTTAGATTCATCCTATTTATTTTCTTTTTTTGCAACTAGTTCTAGCTTTTTGTATTATTTAACTCTGCAAAATAAATTCTGATTAATTAATTAACAAACTATAATAAAACTTCTATTTTTCAAAATATTTTAGTAAAATTAAGATTATTTGTTAAAACTGAAACTAACATAATTTTTTCTCTACTAATGACTATGTAGTGATGATGTAATATATGACTTTCTATTTTAGTTCTCTAGCATTTTAACAAATGTCATTAACCGAAGTTGGTTTTATTTTATTAGAGATATTATACGCAATAAATGCCATACACAAAACAATTTGAGGGAGAATCTGATAATAAGATACACCACCAATATCAAAAAGCAACAACTCAATAATTAAACCTATTATTAAAGACTTATACTCTTGTAATATATAAGAAACTTTTCTTACTTTTCTAATTAAAACTATCAAAAAAGAATAATATAAAACAAATCCAATTACACCTAAATCATATAACAATTCAGCATAATTGTTATGAGCATAATAAAATCTTCCAGTGATTGTTACATTGTAAAATCTAAAATTATCTAATCCATAACCAACGATTGGACTTTTTCGCCATGCATTAATTGCAATTTGTATCATTTTTTTTCGTATGGAATCACTTGATATTGCACTTGTTCCTCCCCGAACAAGTGAAAATAATTCTAAAAATCTTTCACCAATTGTATTATAAAAAATTGGAATATTTATCATTGAAAAAAATAATCCTATTATTGCAAGAATAACCAGTGTAATATTTCTTAATAATTTAAAATTAAAATTTTTTTCTTTAGATAATATAAACCAAATAAAACATACAACAACAGCAATAATAGTTTTTCGTCCGCCTGATAATCCCATCAAGGCTAACTGAAATAATAAGCTAACAGAATAAAAAAATCTCCCCTTTGTGGTCTTATTGGTAATTAATAACCAACCTGAAAAAATAGCTGCTACCATAAGCAATGCTGAAAATACATTTGCATTACCAGAAATACTTGTGCCTAATCTATTACTTACATCGAAAGCTTGGCCAGTAGCAAATATCATAAGACCCATTAAATCGGCTGCAATAACAAAGGTTTTTACTATTAAATTATATTTACTATAATCATCAATGATATAAGAAAAACAATACGTGATGATTAAGATTACAAACATTGTATATGCTGCGCCAGTAGTAAAATGGTCAGAATAAATAAAGGAACAAAAGGAAAGACACATTAACCCGAAATACCATTTTGTATACACTGAGAAATTTATGACTCGATTCATTAGCGTAAAAAGCATAACAAAAAAAACCATTATATACATGACTAAACTATGCAATTGAGTAGGTAACAACGTTTCTTGAGCTAAATACTCAAAGAAAACATATAACATTAAAATATATATTAATGGGTTTTTGTAAACTTTCACAAACATTTACCTTCCTAAAATTAACTTTAATTTAGCATATAATTTTGCTATTCTACCATAAATTTCATCCTGCAAATAAAATTTTTCTACTTTTAATCTATTAATTTTCCTTGAATTTTCTTGTTCCAACTTATTAGAAAGAATATTCAACATATTTGAATTATACCAAAAATCACCATTAACCATTTTCCTATTCCTAATATCGACATAAGACGGAGTATCAATATCAGGAATAACTCCTAATGTCATAAAATGACTTGAATTCATACAGAATAATGATTTGCAATGGGCTCCAATAGCACAAAAAGGAATCGGATTATTTGGATTTTTAAATATATCAAAACCTTTACTGCATGAATAGCATCTGTGCATAATTCCAGTAGCCAAATTTAGAGTAAATGTCCAATCCCCAGCATAACAAAATTCATTTCTATGAACATTAAAGTTATTCATGGTAAATTCAAAAAGAGGCGAATTAAATTGGTCTCCAAGTTCCTTATAAGCATCCCTTGACAACTTTGTCATCAAATCTACCCTTGATGAAAGATTAATCTCTTTCCGAGTTGCAGCTATCTGCGGGTAAGCACCAACATTCTTAATACATAATTCCTTTATCTCATCCAAATAAGGTATATAATCATCACATAAATTTAATTGAACAAGAAAAGAACACCCTGCTTCATGTACTTTTTTTACATTATTAAAAAAAGTATCAACTAAATTTAATCGAACCAATTCCAAGTAATGAAACGAAAAAGCAAATTGTAATCTTGATTTTTCTTCATTACTCAATATTGATAACAGTTGATTAACTCTTTCACTTAAAGTGCCATTTGTTGTAATATTTACTAAGTGTCCATTTTTTAATAAAGCACTTGTGATATTAAGTGTAACTTTTGGAATTAAAGTCTCTCCAGCTCCACAAATGCTAAAAAAACACATTCCACCAAGTCTTTCTTGAGTGAGAGCCTGTTGTATTTGTTTAACAGAATACTTAATTTCAGGCATTTTATTTTCATTTTTTTCTCTCTGAGCAACATAACAATAACTACACTTTAAATTACAAGCTGTTACAGGAATTAAGCACTCTATAAATCGTTTAATCCCTTTCATTAAACATTTCTCCTTGTAAGAGCTTTATTAATGGCTCAAATTTATTTAGTATATTATCCCATTCATTAATATACTTATCCTCATCGCTTATTAGGTCAAAAACCAAATCGCTTGAAAATGAATTAATATTATCCAAAAAAACTATATTACTTATACATTTTATCCATTCATAAACGCCTTTAACTTTATAGTTATAATTAGAAAAAGCTATACAAGGAGTATGCGTTATTGCCGCAAAAATCATTCCATGCAACCTATCTGTGATTACTAATTCAGCTTTTGAAAATTTTTTTAATAATTTATTAAATTCATTTTTTCTATCTTGAGAAGAAATACATTTATCACTTAAAGTATCAATATATGATATTTTTCGTCCTAAACTCAAACAAATATCATTAACAATATATTTATCTTTTTGAGATAATACGCCTTCAACATCATCTCTAAAACAGCTAATTATACCATCTCTAATATTAACATTTTTACTAAAATCTTTTTCTAAAAATAATACTATATCCGGTACACAAAAAACTTTTTTATGTCCAAACATTTTTACCATAAGTTCATAGGAATATTTTTCACGAGCAAAATATGAAACATTAGCCTTACTGTATAATTTTTGTGTATATTTTTTTTCATTTTCTCCATTTAAATCATTAGTAAAATAAATAGTTTGAGGAAACATTATAATTCTATTTTTTAAACACTTAGCTATAACTAGCCTTCTAATATTTTCTGTATAAATATATTGATTTCCAAAATTTCCACCACCTTGTAATACTATAATATCACTATGCTTTATATTTTTTTTCATTTTATAAAATTTATTATAAAATTCAGTTTCCGATATTTCTTGTATGACATAATTTGGAATTACTTCTGAAATAAATTCCTTAGAAGCATAAGCAATAGCATGATCTCCTAAATTCTTATGATCTGGAACTCCAATTAACCAACAAATTGGTCTAGAGCTATAATAAACCGCTGTGTCTGAAAAAAAACCTTTTAAACATAAAAATTCTAACTTTAAATGACGAAATTTGATATATAAAAGACTTTTCTTCTGCTTAAAAATTTTTTTAAATCTCTTAAACTTAACTATCCATATCAAAAAATCCCTTGCATAGCAATAAAGAAAAACTTTTATCTTAAAATTATCGCATCTATTCAAATTTTTTAATAATTGTTTACCATAGCGATTAATATAATCACAACAATTAATTACTTCAGATGATTCCCTATCTTCACTTAAATCTGATGTTAACAAATAACTCCAACAATTATAAGATACAGCACATAATTGAGCAGATAAAACATTTTTCAATTCTGGATATTTTATCGTTAAATCATTGTATCTAATTGATAAAAGTTCAAATTGATTAAGAATATTAGTCAAATTATTTGATGAAGTGATACTTCCTTTTCGTTGCATATAGTAATATAATTTATTTGAGATATATGCAATTCGTTTACTTTTATCAAATAATTTATATGTGACGCCAATATCTTCCCATCTCTTTCCAAAAGGATATTTTATATCATCAAATAATTCAATTCTATATAATTTATTCCAAGCATAATTCATCAATTTATCTGTCAAAATAAGTTGCCGAACGGCTTCTTCTCCACTCATTATTTCTGGAAGATTATTATTTGAACAATTATAATACTCATACTTAAAAACTTTTCTATAACCACAAACAACAATGTCAACATTCATTTTTTCAGCAATATCAAACATAATTTCACAATAAGAAGAATTAATATAATCATCGCTATCTATAAAACAGATGTATCTTCCTTTTGCTGCCTCTATTCCAACATTTCTAGCATCTGATAACCCACCATTTTTCTTATGTATTACTTTTATTTTGCTATATTTAATGGCATAATTATCACACAATTCAGGTGTTTTATCTGTTGATCCATCATCAACTAATAAAATTTCAATATTATCAAAGGTTTGAAGAATTAAACTTTTTACACAACGATCTAAGTATTGTTCTACTTGATAACAAGGAACAACAATGCTAATAGCTGGTCTCATTTGATACTCCTGGCATTATATATAGAAAGAATATAATTGTCCCACATTTTAACAATTGTTTCAGGCTTAAAATCATTTAAAATTTGCTTTGCATTAATTCCATATTGTTTTGCTAATTTTGGATTATCAATCATAAATAAAATAGCTTTTGAGAGTTCTTCAATAGAATTTTTTTTTATAAGTAATCCATTATATCCATTTTTTATTAGAAATCTAGCACCTCCCGGAGTACAATCTGAAGCAACACAAGGCATTCCAATGGACATTGCTTCAATTAAAGTATTAGGTATACCTTCGTAATCTGAGGATAAAACATAAATATCATTTACCAACATATCTTCTAATGTGTTTTTAGTTCTACCATAAAAAAAGACATTGTCTGAAATTCCTAATTCATTTACAAGTTTTTTAATACGTTCACAATCCGGGCCACTACCATAGAAATTTAAATAAGCATTTTTTTTTTCCTTAACAACTATTGCAAATGCTTTTACAATAAGATCTTGTCGTTTTTGAGCATTTTCAAAACGACCAACTGAAACTATTTTAGAGGGTTTATCATTATAAACAAATTCTTCTGATAATTTTATAGGTATCACAGGATTAGGAATAATAACACTCTTTGATTGCAACTTTTTAGGATAATAGGCTTTAGCTCCTTCTGTTTGAAAAACAGCCCCAGATGCATTATTCTCAAACAAACGAATTAGTTTATCTAATTTTGTTTGTTTTTGACCTGGATCACCTCTTTCTGAAATAATAACAGGTTTATGGGTTATACATCCTGCAAAAGTAGTAATAAAATTAGGCATATCTAAAAATGAAATTAATACATCTGGATTAGTTTCTTTTATTAGACTTATTAAAAATGTCAATTCCTGAAATCTTCTAAAAAATCTTCTACAATATTTTGAATGCCCATACACTTTAATGTCATTATTAAGTGGTCTTGCAATAGGTATATCACAATTTTCATTCAGAACATTTACTTTAAAAATATTTCTATCAATATTATTTGCAACAAATGTTATTATTTTTTGTGCCCCACCGTAACTTAAATTATCTGCAATAAATAACACTTTAATCATATTTAATTTCAAAAAACCGTAGCACCAAAGTAACAATATAACTTAATTACAGTAAAAAAATTGATTTTCTCTAACTTATTTTCACATATCAGTTTTTTTATCATTTCATTTGCCTCCTGTATCGCATTGGGATACTTTGCGAGATACAACGCACTTCTTCGCTTATAACCAAAAAATAATATGGGATAAAACACAGTAGGATATAAAATGCGTTTAGTTGCATAAACAACAGCTACACCACATATTAATATTTTCTTTTTTTCTTCTGTTCCATCTATCCATTTATTAATTTTGGGCCTATGCACAATTCTTAAATTATCATCATAAACATGACAATATCCTTTATCTTGAGCTATAATTGAAGGAGCATATTCTTCACTTCCATACTTTATATCAAAATATAACGGACTTTTAAAAGCAGACTTTCTTAAAAAATGTGAACCCCCTAAATATTTAAAAATACAGTGCAATCCAGCTATTTTATTACTAGATAATTCAACATTTCGATCATATTTTAAGCATTCATCATATATTTTTGTTGTTATTGATGCAATAGTACTATATTCCTCAAATTTCTTTATCGAAGAAACAAAAAACTTTTCTCTAGATTCTGGAGAAATAACTGCATCATCATCTAAAAAATAAAGTATTTTTCCATTTGACAAGTTGTAACCAAGTGATCTTCCACCGCCTACTCCTAGATTTTTTTCTGAAAAAATATATTTAATTTTAATATTTGAATTTTGTTGAATAAATTCATCTACTTTCTTTCGGGTATCGTCTATAGATCCATTATCAATTATAACAAACTCAAAATCATCTGGCATATTACATAATAAACAACTTTCTAAAGACTGAATTAACTGATTACTTCTGTTCATAGTTATTACTATTATTGACAAAACGCATTCTGTTTTATTTATATTAATATTCGTATCTTTTTCTCCTTATTCAATCAAATTATTACCAATGTATTTTTACTATACACGTACTGATATTTTCAAACCAGATTTTTATACCTAAGTAACAAATAATAATTATGCATTATTATTTTCATTAATTAATATTTAAAATCTAAAAAAATAATATATATTAATAATATATAGATTTATTCTAAAGCAAATTAATTCATTTAGAGATAATATTTTTATTTAAACACATTAAAATATTATTTAATAACAATAAATAAAATTTATTCAATAAATTAATATATATAAAGTGTTCTTTTATTTTAATTGTTTTATCAAAATTTCAAGAGCATTTTCAGGTATATACATTTCGGCCATTTTTAGACAGTCTTTTTTTTTGTTAAAAATCAATTCTGGTTTTTCTGATACTAAAACCAAAAGATTCTCTAAATCATTAGGATTTCCAAACTGATAACCTATTCCTGTAATATTTTCAATAATTACATCACTAAAACTTTCCCATCGTGAACTTATAACTGGAACGCCAGCTGCATATGCATCAATAATTGTCCCAGGTATTCCTTCAGTATAAAATCTTGTTGGAAATAACAAACAAAAGTAATTTTTAACTATTCTAACACTATTTTTAAAATCAACAACTCCACAATAACGAATATAACTAGGAAAATTTTTTTTTAATTTTTCAAACCATTCGATTTGCTCAAAATCAACTTGCCCATAAATATCCAATTCATATACTATATTACCCTTTTTATTATTGATATTTATTATTGCGTTAATTGCGTCTTCAATTCCTTTCTCTCGCATAACTCTTGAAAAAGTACAAAGTTTATATGGCATATCTTTTGTTAAAATTATTTGTGATTCTTTAACAATATTTAATTTTTTACAATTTGGTATCACAAATACATTTTCAAATCCTTGAATTTGTAAAGCTTTTTTCATAATTGATGTTTCAACATAAATCCCAGCAAATTTTTTTAATTGTTTTAAAAGTCGTGTATCAGAATCAAGCATCATAGGTAACCAACCACCTATTACACAATAATGTAACTGCCTCTTAAAAAAACTATTTAAAAAAATAAGAATTGGAGTAATTACTTTCACACCTCTATGTGCTGGGAAAATTACAATATTTTTGCAATTTTTTAATAATACAAAGAGTTTGAAAGGAATATTAAAATACTTAATTAAATTACAATGAGTATCAACTTTTAATACTTCTCCTATCCCAAACTTTTCCTCAAGCGTAGCAGTAATTATTTTAGTTTTTATTGTTTGACCATTTATTAAATTTTTTCCAAATCCAAAATGACCAACTATTCCAAGTTTTTTTTGCATTAATATTGTTTTATATCCTTTTTTCGTATTTTTTTTTCTTAAGAAAACAATAAAACAGGTTCCAACCTGCGTACCATAATGCTACCAATGAAGACTTTTCATCACATAGATGAAATAAATCATAATGGCTCTTAATTTTTTTATTTATTTTATCATGACTAATGGATTTTTCACGAATTCTATACTTAGCTAAACATTCATCTAATAAATAACAATTATCTTTCTTACAAAGCTTTAAAAGAATTGCATAATCATTATTTTTTTTTATGTCTTTAATTTGAATTAGACCCATTTTATTTACATTATACATGAAGGTTAGACATCCTGGATAACCATAATTATACATTTTCCTCTTTGTTATAACTTTTGGTCCAGAAACATAAATATTTATGGGGTTAGATTGTTCATTAATTTTTTCATACTCATGATATGCAAAGGAATAATGATTATTAGTCATAAAATCAATCATTTTCTCTAGTTTTCTTGAAGACCACAAGTCATCAGAATCAAGGAATGAAATCCATTCTCCCTTTGCTTTCCTTATTGCTTTATTACGAGTTAATGCCGCACCATAGTTTTTTTTGTTCTTAAAATATTTTATTCTAATATCTTTGAAACTTGAAACAATTTTATCTGTATTATCCGAAGAACAATCATCAACAATAATAAGTTCCCAATTAGTATATGTCTGATTAATTACTGATTGAATTGATTCTTCAATAAATACTCCTGTATTCCAAGAGGGCATAATAATCGATACTAATCCGTTTATCATTTAACCAAATCACCTTTACTTTTTGTTATTTGAACAACTTTATTTTTACAAAAAACTGCAAAAACAGTCATAAAAATAATTTTTATGTCTCTCAAAAAACTAAAATCCTCAATTGCCTTAATATTATAATGCATTTTACCTATAAGAATCTCTTTAACATAAATTTCATCTACATTTACTGCAACTTCAAGAAGTTCTGATTCATTTCTATAATATATACTAGCTAGACTTGTTACTCCAGCAGGTAAAAGCAAAGTAATCAACATTTCAGCATTATATTGGTCAGTAAACTTTGGTACTTCTGGTCGAGTACCAACAAAACTCATTTCTCCTACTATAATATTTAGCAATTGTGGAAATTCATCAAATTTATATTTTCTTAAAATTTTTCCAATTCTAGTAACTCGTGAATCATTTTTTGTTGTAACTTTAGATCCTAAACTTTCGGCATCAACAACCATAGTTCGAAATTTATAAATTTTAAAAGTTTTCCCATATTGCGTAACCCTTTTTTGACGAAAAAAAACTGGACCTTTTGAATCCAATTTTATCAAAAGACTTATTATAATAAATAAGGGAGATAATATAATAAGAATAATAATAGAAAAAACAATATCAAATAAACGTTTTAGAAATAAACTAAATCGTTTTTTGTATAAAATGTCATAGTATTTTTTTACTACATCATTTTTCATATTATCAGGGAGTTGTTCCCATTTACATAATAACATATTTTAATCTTTCCCTATTAATTCTTCTTAAAATAAATCTCTACATTTTTTATAATATATTCAATATCTTTATCAGATAATAATGTATGTAAAGGTAATGTGATTTCAGTTTTATACATATTATTAGCATTTGGATAATCAAGAATTGAAAACCCAAAATTTTTGTATGCAGTATGCATTGGTAATGGCTTGTAATGTACATTTGTCGCTATTCTCTTCTTAGCTAAATTTATTATTAAATTATTTCTATATTGTTCATCTTTTCCTATTAATCTAAGCAAATACAAATGTCCACTAGAAGAACTTATTTCATCATAATGTTTCATGCTTTTGACATTAAAATTTGATAATAATTTATCATATTTTTCAATAATCTCTTTTCTTCTTTTCAAAATACTTGAATATCTTTTAAATTGAGCTAATCCAATTGAAGCCATGATATCAGTCATATTACATTTATAATTTGGTGCAACTATATCATACTCCCAAGAACCTAATTTAGTTTTTTCTAAAGCGTCTTTAGATTGTCCATGAAGAGAAAGAAGCATAAATTGTTTATAAAGATTATCATTATCAATACCATTGATATTTTTCCAAGTAACCATTCCACCTTCGGCTGTTGTTAGGTTTTTTACAGCATGGAAAGAAAAACATGTAAAATCAGCAACTTCACCGCTCATTTTCCTTTTATAAATTGCCCCTAGAGAATGAGCCCCATCAGCAAGAATAATTACTCTACCTATGGCTTTTTGAATATCATTATTAGGTTTAAATAAGTACTTCTTATTTTCAACAGCATCACATATTCTATCGTAATCACACATTACTCCACCAATATCAACAGGAATAATTACTTTTGTTTTTTCATTTATTGCATCTTCAATGGCTTCATAATCTATATGAAAAGAATTAACCCCAGTATCAAGTAAAACTAACTTTGCTCCAACATGTATTACTACACTTGCAGATGCTGTATAAGTGTAAGCACAAGTAATTACTTCATCACCTACACCTACACCAAGTAAACGTAATGTCATTTCCATTGTTGATGTCGCAGAATTCATAGCTACGGCTTTTTCTGTATTACAGTAATTTGCTATTTCTTTTTCAAATAATTTAGTTTTTGGTCCCGTAGTTATCCAGCCTGATTTCAAAGTATCAACTACTTCATTTATTTCTTCATCTGATATATCTGGTGGAGAAAAACGAATATTTCTTAATTTTTCCATAGTATTCTTCTTCTAATATTTATTTTTTTATTTATTAAAATTATTTAGCTTCATCAAATTCAGCTACAGTTTCTTTTACCCATTGTTTTAGGGTATTTAGTGATAAAACATTTAGGTCTTTTATTATTTGCTTAAATTCTTCTTTGTTTAGAGATCCTGTTACTTTTGCTTTAAAGATTAATTTGTTAGATGTTGGGATTGTGTTATCCCTGTTAGCAAGGAGTTCTTCATACATCTTTTCTCCTGGTCTTAGGCCTGTGATTCTAATCTTGTTCTTTTGTGGGTCACCATACATTTCAATTAGTCTTGTTGCAAAGTCATAGATGTTTACTGGTTGTCCCATATCTAGGACCATAACTTCTCCACCTTTACCAATAGAGCCTGCTAAGAATACTAATGATACTGCTTCAGGTATTGCCATAAAGTATCTGATAATTTTTTTATCAGTTACTGTTATATCAACTCCTGCTTGTATTTCTTCAATGAATAAGGGAAGCATTGAACCACGAGATCCTAAAACATTACCAAATCTAACACAAACAAAGTCTGTATCAGGGTTTTCTTCATTAAGCATTGCTGCTTCTAATTCAACCATTCTCTTTGTTGCACCCATTACATTTGTTGGGTTAACTGCTTTATCAGTACTTATTACTACTACTTTCTTTACTTTATGTTTTGCAGCAGAGCTTAAAACATTAAAAGAGCCACCTACATTAGTCCTAATTCCTTCTTCTGGGTAAAGTTGAATTAATGGAACATGTTTATAAGCGGCTGCATGGAATATTATATCAGGTTTATATTGTTCTATTATTTGATCTATCTTTTCTTTATTCTTTATATCACATAATACTGGGACTACTTCATCACTCCATTCTGATTTATAATTTAGTAATCTTAATGCACTATCGTGAAGAGAGCTTTCATCAATATCTAATATTATTAGTTTTTTAGGATTATAACTTTTAGCTTGTCTTGCTATTTCACTTCCAATAGATCCACAAGCGCCTGTTACTAAAACTACTTTATTTTCTATCATCTCTCTTATAGGTTCTCTATCGATTTCTATAAGTTTTCTTCCAAGTAAGTCTTTATAATCTAAATTTCTTAAATCAAGAGTTCTTTTATTATTATTCTCTAATTCAAAGAGAGATGGAACAATCTTTATCTCTCTTGATAAACCATTTGCAATAGCTACTGCTTCTTGCATCTTCTCTGCAGACAATTGAGTTATTGCAATAATAAGAGTTTTTGCTTTTGTATTAACTAATGCGTCTTCTAGTTTATCAATATTACCATATACTGGTTTATTTAATATTAATGTTCCACTTTTTATATCTTCATCATCAATAAAACCAACAACATTATAGGGTAGTTTTCCACCTATCGATTGTCTTGCTAAGGTCTTCCCTATTTCTCCAGCACCAAATACTATTGCTTTTTCTCTACAATCATTTAATGAATTATTTCCATTATAGATTCTTACATTTCTATGATTTACAAAAAATCTATATAATACTCTGTACCCCATTGTAAAAAAGTAAGATAAGAAGGTATAAGCTATAAAAACTCTAAATGTTGATAATTCAAATATGTTTTTATTATAAATTATAATAAAACCAATAGCAGATCCTATAGCAAGAGACATTCCTCTTATTGCTAGTTCTAATGAACTATCTAATAATCTAACTTTATAGACTTTAAATATAAAGAAACAAGCAACTTGAGATATAAATATAATAAAAGCAATTCTTAATAAACCTTCTGTTGTTCCTTTTACTAAAAACAAAGCTAATACTAGTGATACATAAAAAGCTATTATATCTATAAGTGCTAATGCTGCTATTCTTATTGTTCTACTCTTCATCTATTATTTATTCCTAAAAGGGTTCTATTTTTAATAAAGGTTTTATTAAAAATAATTGTTTTATTATATATCTGAATTTTATTATAAAATTATCTTTATTTTAAATTGTTTATATCATTTGTAGTATTATCTTATCTAGTTTTATTAACTATCTGATATTACTTTATTTCTTATCTTTTCTTTTATTTTTCTTTATATTTATCTTTAAACTATTCAATTATTATTATTTATTCTTTATTACTTTTTTTTTCTATTATGAGTTTATTAATAATAGTTTTTTATATCTTATTAATCTTAATTATTTAATTAATAATATTTATTGAATTCTAATTCATTTTCTAAAAGTTTTGATTAAAATAAATTATTAAGTGTTAGTTTATTTATTCTTATTTATTGTTCTTTTTATCTTTTATTTTTTTTTACTATCTTTTATTTCATTGTTTTTTGGTGTTTCATTTTTTTGTATGTATTATAGCATAGGGTATAGCAAAGCAATACAGATATTTCTGTATTGTATAGTTATTCCCCTTTCAATGCTTAATACCGTGACTTATCAACGTATAATAAGTGTATGAAATCAATGTGTTAAGGAATTTAAATTTAGACATAGTTTACTAGTGTGAACTTTAAATATTGATGAAATATATATAACGTGTATGACTTAGCTAGCCCCCACTAACTTAATCTATAATAATAAACCCCTCTTTATAATAGTAAAATCATAATACTTGAATTACCATTTTGTTTCAATGATTATAACAAATTTTATTAACAAATGTTACAACGAGTTTAAAAATAACTTTTTAGAGTATATTTTTTTGAACATTCTCTAATTTTGTTTGTTATATCACAAAACTAATAATTAGTAATATAATGTTTATTAATATTTTAAGGAAGTGGTTTTTTGTTAAAAAATGGTTTTATTTGAAATTAATTTCTTGTATATTTTATTACAGTTTGTTAATTTTGAGTAACATAAAACTCATTATCCTTAAGTGTTGGTATTTTCTTGTAACAAAATCAATTATTGTTTTAGCAATAAGTATTTTTTTATCTATAATATTTTAGGAAAGGTTTATAAGCTTTGTTTTGTTTTAGGAGTTAATTGGTTGGTTTTAAGGGTAGGTTTTATTTGTTTTATTCTTTCATTTATTTTTTTATAAGGAATTTTCTTTTTTCTGGTTTTGTTATTTGATTTGTTTCAAAAAAGATTTTTCTTTTAGTTTAAGGGGGATAGTTTTATTGTTGGTTTATTATCTTTTATTGAGTTTTGCTTTATTTATGTGGCTTAATTTTCTCTATCTATTTCTTTTATTTCTTTTGTTCTATCTCTTTTAGGTTATTTAATTAATATAGAAAAACTGTTGCTTTAGCAAAAGCACCCATATCATTATCAGCTTTTGGGGTATTATTATTCTTTGCTTCTAAATTAATTAGGAGATCTCTATCTAGTAGGGGATGGCGATATAATGCTTCAGGGTTATTGTTAAAATCATTTAGAATCATATAATAATTAGCTTTTGCTTCATTAGTAGAAGTTGGGGGAAAGTTTTCTTTTCTTGCTTTAGCTGTTGCATTATGGTTTGTTGCAGTTCCTATATCATATTTATTTGTTAAATCATCTTTTGTATTTTTTCTGTTTTGTATTGTTTAACTACAGGCTTTATATGTTGCACTTATGTCTAGTTGAGTGATTATCTGCTGGTTTTGGGTATGCCATCTTATATTTTCCCTTTCTCTTTTTATTGTAGCTTTTAGCCCTACTCCTGTTTGTGTATTAGATTATTTATTTCTAGGGGGTTCATTTATTATTTGATTATGATTTTAATATTATTTGTTTATATTATTTATAGATTTAAGCTTTATTAGCTTCATTGTATCTTGTTGGTAGGTTTATTGCTTGTGATTTTTTCTTTATTTAAAGTTAACAGCAGAAAGTTATAAGAAGAGGGTTTTATATATTGGGTGATATGTTTTGCTTTTTTTAGCTTTTTTATTTTAATTTATTTTGTTTTGTTTAATAATATTACAGTAGCTTTTTCTTTTGTAATTTCTCTTTCATTAGTTGGTTAGCTCTTATTACTAGGGTTATAAAAGGATTTCTTTCTTCTATCTTTATTAGTGACTTATGGTTCTATTTCAACATTACTGTTGCCTTTTTTATTCCAATTGATTTTGGAAGTATTGTTTTGTCTCTTAAAACATTTAAGGTATTTAGCTTCTATATCTATTTCAGAGCTTTAGCTCTTTTTTCTCTTTCTTTTTAAGTAGTATTTTGGTTGATAATATTAGTGTTGATAATCTTAAAATATTTGATTTTAGAAATATGGCTTTTAATATTATTTTGGAAAAGTATGAAGCTTTTGTAGTTGTTTAACTGATTTTATTTAATTTTGTTTATTTATTATTGTTCTAGTTTTATGATTTAGGGATGAAATAGACTAGCAAGATAACGTATCTGTTGGTTATCTTGCTTTTTCTTTATTGTTTTAGTTTCAGTTAATTTTGTAGTTCTTTTAATTTATTAATATAGTGAGATATTTGCTCCAGCAAATACGCCCATATCATAGGAACCATTAGAGGTACCTAAATATTGTCCTCCAGCATATAATGCAATATCTCTATCTAATAGTGCGTGTATTGCAGCAGAAGCATTATAGCCAAATGCATTAGCATTTATATCATAATCAGCCTCAGCTGCTATTTCTAATAATAAATAAGAGATTGGTGGGAAATATACTAATCTAGCTTGTGCACTTGCATATGGATAATCTGTATCTGTAGTATCAAATGAATAATAGAATCTTAGATCAGCTTCTCCATATAGTGTGTTATCTATTAGATATCCACATGCATTTGATCTAGCACCTATCATTATATCTGAATATGTGAAGCCATTATCTGCTGGGGTTGGGTAATCAAATTTATATTCTAATGTTGAATATGCAAAGATTTTAAAGTCTACTCCTGTTTGGGTAGATACATAAGCATTTCTATAGCTTGCATTTCTAATATATTTATAATTATCTGCAGCCATTACTTCTTTAAGTCTTTCTGGTATTCCCATAGCATCTGCTATTTCTTGGTAATAGTCTATTATAAAATCATATGAAGCTGGTTTTGCTGATCCAAAATTATATTCGTTTATTAACTTAGTACTTCTATTTAGTATTGTAGCAACTGCTTTAACTTTTTCTTCTGTTTGTTCAACATTTAATGCATCCATTAATAATTTAGCTCTTGTTACTCTATTTATAGAATATACTCTTCCTATTCCAACATATATCTCTGGTGTTGCTGTTACATTATTTGAACCTGCTGTATCATAGCTTACTCCAGAAGTGCCTGTACTTGCTCCAACAAATATTGGCAAAGTATCAGCATTAAAATAATATGTATAATCAGCATAAAATGAGGAGCTTACATCAACACTTAATGGGGTTGCTAATAAATCTATATTTATATCATTATCATATGCAGCTAGTGTTAAATCACTATTTACACTTTGTTTTGTATATTCAACATCAAATAGTAAATATATTAAATTATTAACTAGTGTTCCATTATTATATTGTAAGTCAAATAAATGATGGTCTGTTATTAATTGATTTTCACTTCCAGTGAAACTATCAGTACCTCCACTTATATTCATATTGAAAGAACTTTCTTCTACTACTGGTCTAATATTTGCAGCCACTAGTGTTTGTATTGCGATAGTTAGTATTAATAAACCTATTATGCTTTTCTTCATTTTTATCCTCCAATTGTTTTTTTTCTTTTAAAGTATAGGGTATGTATGTTTTGCTTTCAACTTTTAAATTTTAATTAAATGGTTAGTTTTGTAGTATTGCTATTATGTTATTGTTAGAGGTTAATTGTATTTTTATGGTTGATTTTGACAAATATTACTCTTTTTGTATTTAATTGAGGTTTTAACTTATTTTGTCATAACAAGTAAATCATTTGATGAGTATTTTTTGGATTATAATTATTTTATATATAATTATTTAGGTAAATGTGTAATATTCTTATTTTAGTTAATGTTTGTTAAGGACATTCTAATATATCTCAAATAAATATCAAATCTTTGTAGTATTTGCATTGTAATAAAAAAAAGAAATATAAAATGTCATCTTAATTTTCTTTCTTTAAATATTTTTTATATATTATTTTATTCAAAAAAATACACTCCATCTTGGAAATTCAAGATTTGAAGTGCATATCAAATAAAAATTTAGAGTTATATTTTATTCATCATAGTCCTCTTGAATATGTGCACAAGCAGAACATAATCCTTCAGAATTACCTAAATACCCCATTTCATATAATTCAAGTTCTTCTCCACATCCTGGACAGCATTTTCTTCCTGCAACATGTTCACAATTTAAACATTCATTCATATCATTACCACGTATGTAAGTCATTTCTCCACATTCAGGACATTCGAATACTATATCTTGTTCTCCATGTTTAATATCTCTATAAGACAATGAATAATTATCTTCAATATAATCAGATATCAAATCCCTCATTTCATATTCTTCATCACAGGCCTTACAATTAATTATTTGTTCACCCATTCCATTATCATTAACATTTAATAATTGAGCACCACATTCACTACACTTTCCATTTTTTATTAAGTCAAACTGAAATTTTGTTATTTCTCCACTTTCAAGAAGTTTCTTTAAGTTATTATCTATCTCTTTTTTTTCAAAATCATATAAATCTTTTATTTGTAACATTTCACTCCATGTTTCACCCAATACTTGAATTGGGATTTCTTCTAAATAATTTTTTAATAGTTCTGAAATGATAATAGTAGAATTTGCAATTAAAGATTCCATTGATTTATCATTTAAAGTTGGATGATGATGTTCAATATTATTTCTCTCTTTATGCAAATTATCTAAAGCCAATCTTGCTTTTTTATTTAGTGGTTCTCCTAACATTTTAAAATATACGTTAATCTTATCATATGTTACAGTTTTTTTTGATCCTGCTACATTTGAAAATTTATTCGTCTTTTTATCATAAGATAATTTAATATTATCAAATAATAATAGTTCAGGAATATCTTTAGGAGATTTCCTTCTTAGTTCTTCTTTCATTAATAATAATATTCCAGCATCAATATTCCTTATTGAAGAAATTATTCTATTTGGATTCATTTTTGCTAATTTATAATCTTCAATTCCAAGTTTTATTGAATTTATTGCATTATTATATAATTGCAATGTTTTATTTTTTTTAGTTTTCAATTTTTTCTCCTTTACCAATTAATGTTTTTATTAGTTTTTTATCTAATTATAAATTATAATCCATTGAATATTATTAATCGACTTTTTTTATCATAACAAATTATATATATGTTCTATTGTTATATTTTTGTATTTTGTCCAAATTATTTAAATAGACTAATAGATTAGTTGATTTTAAAATTTGGTTTATTATCACATTATTTACTTACAGATTTAATCCTTAATGTTAAAAAAAAAAAAATAACTATAACAAGAAATATTTATAAAAATTGATTTAATCAATTATAGTTATTTCTTAGTTATAGTTAATTAATGTTAAGTCATTTCAAATTAATACTTATTTATTGTTGTTTTTTTGATTTAAATTTACTAATTATGTAAAATTGTTTATTGAGATTATCAATAATGGACCTCATCTTTATAGTATTTTCTATAGTCTTTTGGGGATATGTTTAAATGTTCTTTAAAGATTGTTTCAAAGTGTCTATAACTTTTAAAGCCTAGGGAGGCTGCTATTTCTTTTGGGGTGTTTGATGTTTCAAGGAGGAGTTTTTCACTTACCTCTATTCTAATGGTATTAACTAACTCTCTTAGGTTTTTTAAATCTTTTGTTTTAATTATGGTTGTTAATTGAGATCTTGTGATATTAAGATCTCTTATTATATCTTCTGCTTTTATTTTATTTGAGATATTTGCTTTAATATATTCTCTTAAGCTCTCTTCTAGTTGATTTTCTTTGTTAATGTTTCTTTTATTTGTGCTTTTATTGCTATTTCTCTTTATGATTAATAGTATATACCCCGCTAGGAGTTCTAAACTTGGGATTAGTGTTGAACTATCTACATATGCTGTTCTAACAAAGGTATTAAAAATTCTAGTAGCTTCTTTGTGTCTCTCTTCACTTTTAAAGGTTTTATTTATTGCTTTTATAGACTTCTCTGGATAGAGGTTATAGTGGGATATGTTTATTGAGCCATATACTTTTGTTTCATCTTTTATTGGGATAACTAGTTCACATATTCCGGCATGGCAGATATTAAAGAAGTAATCTTTTTCTCTGCATTGTTGTACTAATTCTTCATTTCTTTTAATACATTTGGTAAAGGTTTCTTCTCTTTCTTTTACAAACATACAATATGGTGTTGTATGGGCTAGATAGGGTCTAAGGGAGTATTCTAGTTTCTCATCTTCATATACAAACCCCTTATAATCTTTTATTGCTATCTCTAGTCCATAGGTTTTTCTCAAAAACTCTATGTAATTAACTATCTTCTTGTTATTTATCATTTTGTATTTACAACCCCTTTGTACTTATCTCTAAACTTTCCGGGTGCAATTCCTAGTATTTTAGTAAACATTCTGCTGTAATAGGATACATCAGAAAAGCCAAGGTCTTCTGCTATCTTAGCAAGTGTATCATCACTTCTTATTAGATAATCTTTTGAATATTCAACTTTCATTCTATTTATATAGTGATTAACATTTACTCCTACCACTTTTTTAAAGTGGTGGGATAAATAGGAGGTACTATAATTACAATGGTTAGCTATTTCATCTAGTGTTATCTTCTCTGTTATATGTACTCTTATATATTCTATTGCATTGATAACCATATGATCATATGGTTGTTGTTTTATGGGAGTCTCCCTTTCTTTATTTGATTGTAGTTTAACATCATCTAATAATGCTATCTCATTTGCAACTAGCTCTAATGAACTTATTATTAAATCTATTTCTTCTTGTTTTGGTATTGTTGTTGTATTTATAAATAATGCTTCTAGGTTTTCTATGCTTAAGTTATTAAAGCGGGCATTTACTCTTTGATATGTTTTCTTTTTATCTGGTATCTCTGATTTATAGCAGCCAAATAATATTACACCTATTATATGACTATTTTTAAATATTGGAACTACTATCTCACTCATTCCAGCATGGCATGTTCCAACAAAACTACATCTCTCTTGATGACATTTTTTTATTATTTGTGGGATTTGAGACTGACAGTACATCATTGCTTCTGTATCTGATTTCACATATCTACAATATGGTTTATCATGTATCATATATGGAGAAAATAGTGTATGGAATGTAGGATTTTGGGATATAAAGCCGGAAAAATCCTTTATACAGATGGTTGCATCATAGTATTTAGCTAGTTTCTCTATATAGTTTAATATTTTATCATATTTGTTTTCTTCCATATATTTATTCTACATTAGTATTATTATCTGTCAATTAATATTTTTGTAAAAATTTTATATATTTTATGCACTTTTCTGCTTTTTATTTTAGCAAGAATTTACATTTTGTGAGCTAAATTGTACATTGTGTTCTCACTTTTTTACTCTTATAGTATGTATCATGATTGATAAGAAACTAAATTGTGATGTATGCGTTGTAGGTGGGGGAGTAGCTGGTGTTTGTGCAGCTATTGCATCAGCTAGAGATGGCGCAAAGACTATATTAATTAACTCTTCCCCTGTTCTTGGAGGAAATAGTTCTAGTGAAATTAGAGTTTGGACTAGAGGCTCCTCTGGTGGTGGTAATGTTTATAGTGAAGAGATGGGTATTCTTGGTGAATTAAAACTAAGAAATCTTTTTATTAACAAAAACCTTTCTCCTCTCTTTTGGGATGAAATTCTTCTTGAAGCTGTTATTAATGAAGAGAATATTTCTCTTCTTTTAAATACTTTAGTTGTCTCTAGTGTTTTTAGTGATAATTGTGTTAAGAGTATTAGTGCTTTTTCAACTAGAGGAGAGATTAATTACTTTATCGAATCTAAGGTTTTCATTGATGCATCTGGTGATGGTATTGTAGCCTCTTCTACTAACATTGATTTTGTAATTGGGAAAGAAAGTAAAGATATTTATAATGAAGTGTTGGCTCCTGTTAATTCATCCTCTATTACTCAAGGTAGTTCTATTCTTTTCTTTACTGAAGTAAGGGATAACCCTATTGAGTTTATTGCACCTAGTTTTGCTTATCCTATTGAAAAAATTGAAAAGCTTATCAACTGTGATGGTAGAATTGTTAATGAAAAGACTAATGGTTTAGACTTTTGGTGGGTTGAATATGGTGGTGATACCAATATGTTTGAATCTTATAATGATGTTTCTTTTGAACTTAAGAGATTAGCTTATGGGATTTTCAACTATATTAAAAATAGTGGGAAATATGATGCTGCTAATCTAGATCTTATTTGGGTTGGAAATCTTCCTGGAAAGAGAGAGAGTAGACGTTTTATAACTGATTCTGTTTTATCTTATAATGATATTAAAGATAAACGTGTATTCGATGATGTAGCTTTCTATGGTGGTTGGTTTTTAGACTTCCATCCTGAAGGTGGTATTTATTCATCTGAGGATAGTTGTACTCAAATTCCTGTTGGTATCTACCCTATCCCTTTATCTTCTCTTTATTCATCTAAAGTTGATAATCTTCTTCTCTGTGGAAGAATCATTGGAACTTCTCACTCTTCCTTTGCTAGTACTAGAATTATGGATACTTGTGCTCTTAGCGGGCAAGTTGCAGGGACTGCAGCTGCTTATCTTGTAAATAATAATAAAGTAACTTCTGATTTAAAGTGTGATTATCCCATCATTCAAGAAAAACTTGAAGATATTATTTTAATTAATAAAGTTAAGGATGATTATAATAGAGAGTTTAGCTGCTCATCTATTGATTCTATTAAAGAAGTACCAGGTATTGAAGATGGTTTTATATCAGCAGAGTGTGATATTTTCTTATCTGTAGATAGTAAAGCTATTAATAGTTGTAGTATTGTAATTGACTCAAGTGAAGACACTATGATTGAAGTTAGAAAAAGATGTGATATCTTACCTCATAGATTTGATATTGGTTACTCTGATGTCTCTATTATTAATATTAATAAAGGTCGTAATATTATTAGTTTAGATTCTTTCTCATCTGATAGTCCTTGCTTCATTACTTTAGCTTTTAGTGCTAATAGTAATATAAGGTTTCCATTGCTTAGTGAAAACCTTCCAGGTTTCTTAATTGGGCACATTGGTACTCCTTATTACTTTAATCCTTATATTATATTAAACGACTTTAGCTATGCTTCTATAGATAATTTAGCTCATACATATAACAGACCATATAATGGTTATAATGCATGGGTTAGTGATAAAAAGAATTGTGAATTATCTCTTAAAGCTAAAAAAGTGTTTAATCACTTATCTATTTATCTAGATCCATCCCTTCAAAGAGAACTTGTAAGTTCTAGACAATTAAAAGTAAATAAATCCCATATGATTGATGATATTTTTGGTGTTGCTCCATCTCTTGTTAAAGACTTTGATATCATCCCTTATCTAGGTGATAAAGAATTAGAAACTGTTGAAATTAGAAATAATTATCAACGTTGTATAAATGTTAATTTAGCTGAAAAATGTGATTCTCTTGTTATCAAGTTTAGAGAAACTTGGGGTGATAATAGAATTAGTGTTTTCAGTTTAGAAATAAAATAGTGTATTATAAAAAAGGAGAAATATGATAATGAAAAAAGTATTAGCTATTTTAATGGTTGTATCAATTGCAACATCTTTTGTATTTGCTAGTGGTAATAATGAAGAAGAAGCTCAAGTTGGTATGACTTGGAGTAACTGGAGTGGTAGTGAAGAATCTTCAAAAGATATCTTTAACTACATGATTGATTCTTTTAATGAAGGCCAAGGGGCAGAAAACCAAGTAGTTCAAATTAACTGGCCTTGGGGGGAGACTGAATCTCAATTAGCTCTTAGAGCTCAAGGAAGTGAACAATATGATATCGCTCAAATTGATATTAGAATGCTTCCAGCACTTGCAGAAGCTGGTGTATTAGCTGACCTTAGTGAAGTATTTGGTGCATCTTATTTCACTGACAACTTTGCAGCTGGTTCTATCTCTGTTGGTAACTACAAAGGTACTCAATATGGTGTTCCTTGGACTGTAGCTCCTATGGGTATGATTACTAATACTCAAATCTTAGAAGAAAGTGGTGTAGATTTTGACATTGTAACTATTGCTGACTTTGAAAAAGCTTTAGCTATGGTTAAAAACAACCACCCTGCAAATACTGATAACAATGCTGGTAATGATATTCTTCCTTTCGCTGCTATGACTAAAGATGGTGGTACTTGTGCCCCTGACTTCATGGTATGGTTATGGACTTTTGGTGCTAGCGTATTTGATGATAGTGGAAAATGTGTATTAGACAGCCCTGAAGCTATTGCTGCAATGGATTGGTTCAAATCTTTAGCTGACAATGGTTATATCCAAGGTGCTATGGGTAGAGGGGACGCTAGAACTTTATTTAAAGAAGGTAGAGTTGCATTCTATAATGATGCTTTAATGGCTAAAGGTGCTATTACAAACGAAGCTTTCGGTAGTATTGAAGATTATGCTAAACCTCAAGTTAATCCTGTATTAAATGAAGGCGATGCACCTAAAGCTAGTGGTTGGGGTCACCTTCTTGTAATAATTGATAGATCTCCTAAAAAAGCAGATGCTAAATTATTTATTGAACATTTAATAAGTGAAGATGTAGCTCTAAGATATTTCGATTCAAATGGTTTACTTCCATCTAAAAAAGATGTATTAAACAGTTCAGCCGTAACAAACGATTATTGGTCTAAATCATGGACTCCAATCTTAGACGGTGGTAGACTTGCAGAAACAGCTGGTCAAAACTATTCAGCTTATAACTCAATTATCGTTGAAAACCTACAAGCTATAATTTCTGGTTCAAAAACAAGTGAAAAAGCAGCAGCTGATATGGTTTCAAGAATTGAAAACATTTAATTATTAATAAAACTTTATTCCACTTCTATAAGATATAGGAGTGGGATATATATAAAACGGAGAAAAATATAAAGTGAAAACTAATTCCAAAAATAGTGCTTTAATGGGTTGGCTCTTAATACTTCCAGCTTTAATAATTTTCGCCCTTATGATTCTTTACCCTTTTGTTAATTCTATCTTTACTAGCTTTACTAATAAAAATTTAATTTTCCCAAAGAATGATTTTGTAGGTTTCGAAAATTACATTAAATTGTTTAAAGATCCAAATACATTACCATTAATTTGGACTACTTTTAAATTTGTCTTATTTTCCACTCTTTGCCCTTTCACACTTGGTTTAATTTGGGCAATCCTTATGAACGAAAAGTTTAAAGGTTCTGAATTCATGAGAGGTTTAACTCTAGTAAACTGGATTGTTCCAGGTATTGCTATTGGATTCTTATGGAACTGGATCTTCAACGGAGATTATGGAATTTTAAATGCTATGCTAAACAGTCTTGGAATCATTGATTCTAATGTTATTTGGCTTGCAGGAAGACAAACTTCAATGGTAGCAGTAGTAACAGCTAGAACTTGGCAAATGTTCCCATGGTATATGGCATTTATTATGGGTGGATTACAAGGTGTTTCAAAAGAACTTTGTGAAGCAGCTAGAATCGATGGTGCTAATAATATTCAAGTATTTAGACATGTTGTTATTCCATCCATTATGCCAGTTCTTGCTCTTATCTTAATCTTAGGTACTATTTCAAACCTACAACACTTTGACTTAATTAATGTTATGACTGACGGTGGACCTGAGAGATCAACTTCAACATTCGCAATTGAAGTTTATAAGAAAGCTTTTAAAGAATACAATCTTGGACGTGCTGCAGCTCTTGGTGTAATTTGGGCAATAATGCTTGGATCCTTTAGCTGGATCTATTTAAGAAATTTAAGGGAGGAAGATTAATATGTTTCAAAAATCATTAGGCTTTAGAATATTCTTCTGGATCTTAATTATTCTTATTGGATTCTTTGCATTCTTCCCACAAATGTGGATGATATCAACGTCTCTTAAACCAGAGAGTGAAATGTATCAAATTTCATTCTTTCAAAACTTTGATTTATCAAACCTTAATAGAATCTTACATAACTTAGATTTCTTAGGATATCTAAGAAATGGTATTTTAGTAGCTGTAGTATCAAGTGTTGTATCTACTACTATCTCAGCTCTTGCAGGTTATAGTTTTAGTAAATTTAG